>Ga0256406_1001250_pt1 | contig 42082 bp, 32 predicted proteins | sample RumenRJG_03DNA_FD_185986 | JGI IMG/M metagenome (GOLD analysis project Ga0256406, IMG submission 185986) | Bovine rumen microbial communities from Lethbridge, Alberta, Canada - RJG_03 | ecosystem: Host-associated > Mammals > Digestive system > Stomach > Rumen | place: Canada: Alberta | collected... | reverse complement strand
AATAAGGGCAGAAAGCCCTTTAACTAAACATTAGTCTATCACTGCTTCCTTTTTGTTGACAATACTTTTTCAAGAAGGAAGAGAAAAATTTCTTAAGAAACAACTTTTCTCAACGAGTACCTGTAGTCATGTTGGGAAGCCGGATTTCTCCTGAAAAAAGAGCAGGCATGAGAAAAGCCCACCTGTTATAGAATAATCAAGTGGGCTTCCCTGTGTGCTATTCAATGGAATTGGATTAGCTTTTCCGGTCAGAAATAGTCTACCTTTTTCTAGCTCACTTTGCAATCTTTTCCCGTGCTTCTTCCACACCTTTTCGCATCCTTTTTTCTCTAGGAAAAGCAAAAAAGCATGTTACAATAACGCCTTGGGGAAAGAAAAATGAAAGAACGAAGAAAAACCGCTGTGTTCTTCGATTGCTGGGATACTCTTGTCGCCTTTGCGACCAAAGAAGAGGCCTGGGAGACAAGACCGCTAATCAATCATTTAATCAATAAAGAAGTTGTTAATATCGAAGAAGTCCAGAAATACGGGCATCAGATGCTCGATGCCTATTACCACAAACACCTTCCCTATGAAATAAGTGCCCTGCAGTTCTGTAACCTTCTGGTTCTCCGTTTCGGGTTGAAACTGGATTGCTCTCTAGAACAATGCGCTTCCGAGATGTTCGTCTCTCTGAATCCTAGCCCCATTCCCGGGGTAGAGGAGTTCCTTTCGGTTTTAGAAGAAAACCATATTCCTTATGCCTGTTTATCGAATACCATCTATCCGAAGAAGGAAATGGAGAAACTGCTTACTTCTTTCTATCCGAAGCATCGCTTTGCCTTTCTTCTCACTTCCGAAGAAGTCGGTGTCAAGAAACCGAATCCGGATTTCTTCACGTTAGGACCTATTCTTCTTGACGTCCCTCTTTCCGATTCCATCTATATCGGAGACTCTTATCTGCAGGATATCTGCGGATCCTCTCTTGCCGGGTATGGGCTATCGATCTTCTTCAACCGGAAAAAGAAGACATGGGAAGATCTTGCCTTCGTCAAAGACTTCGTTGAGGATTATAGGAACATCCCGCATAAGACCATCGCTTCCTATGCGGAACTCTATAACAGCAAAGGAGAACTCTCTTTATGGAAAAACTGATTCTGCCGGGCAAAGACGATTTCCTCTATCAGGTAGACGATACCAAAGTCGAAGCCGATAGCAGAGGAAAACCGGACTTAGCGAAGACCGTCTACTTCCTTCAGAACCTCGCCTTAGCCCATGTCAAGAAACTCGGTTTTGGAGAAGACTATCAGAGAGAAAAGAGTTTCCTTTATGTGGTCTGTCGCATGAAAGGGACTTTCTATCAGAATCTGAAGGTGGGGAAAAAACTGACCGGTGTCACTTATACCTTAGTTCCTAACCTCATCGATATGATCCGTTACGCCTATCTTCTCGATTCGGAAGAAAAACCGGTTCTTTTCCTTTCTTCCTTATGGATACTCCTCGATCCGAAGACAAGGAGAATCAAACCGGCCCGTTTCTACAGGGACGATATCTTAGCGAAGTATCCGAAGATGAAAGAGAACAAAGAGATCGAAGGGACCCATCTTGCGGCTCTTGACTTCCCTAAAGAAGGATTCGTTAAAGCCGGCGATTATACGATTGCTCCTTCCGATATCGATGCCAACCATCATATGAACAACACTTCCTATCTCCGTATCAGCAAGGATATCTCCTCTTTCGATTCTCTTTCTTCTTTTGAGATCGACTTTGAAAAAGAGTGCTTCCTGAACGATAAACTTTCTCTTTGGAAAAAAGAAGAACCGGGAAAAGAAGAGATCGAAGGAAGAAAAGAAGACGGTTCCTTATCCTTCAAACTCCGTTTTCTTTCTCGCTAGAGTGAGACAAAACCCTCCCTTCTAGACAATATCTAGATGAGGAGGGCTTTTTTATGTCGGAAAGTTATGTCTGTCCCCGGTGCGGAAACAAAGATCCTAGGACCATCGGACACCGGAACGGAAAACCCTATTGCCGTCTCTGTCTTTCGTTTCAGGGAAAAGAAGCCGATGCTTCTTATCTTCCGAAAGAGAATCTTTCTCTTTCTCTGACTTATCCCTTAAGTCCGAAACAGGAAGAAGTATCGAAGAAAGTCCTTTCCCTCCTGAAACAGAGAAAGAACGCTCTCATCCATGCTGTCACCGGTGCCGGGAAAACCGAACTTGTCTATGCTTCGATGGAACACTATCTCAGAAAGAGACTCCATGTCGGTTTTGCCACTCCCCGAAAAGACGTCGTCATTGATCTTGCTCCCCGTATCGAAGAAGCATTCCCGAAGGCGAAAGTCGTTTCGGTCTATGGAGAACATACTTCTTTACTGGTAGGCGATATCCTTGTCCTTACCACCCATCAGCTTTACCGGTATCCGAAATATTTCGATCTCCTGATTCTCGATGAGATCGACGCTTTCCCGTATCGGGATAACCAGGTCCTGAACGCTTTTTTCTATCGGGCCGTGAAAGGAAACTATGTTCTTCTTTCGGCTACCCCTTCCCAGAAAGATATCGAATCGATAGAGAAAGAAAACGGCGAAGTCGTGACTCTTTTTGAACGCTACCACCATTCTCCTCTTCCGGAACCGAAGATACTCAAGATCACTCCCCTGACCGGTTATTTCACCTGTATGAGAGAACTGAGAGGATTCTTAGAAGAAGGGAAACCGGTCTTTGTCTTTGTTCCAACGATCGACGAAGGAAAAAGCCTTTTCCATTTTCTTTCTCTTTTTCTTCCGGGAGGAGGACTGGTCTCCTCGAAGCAAGAAGAAAGAAGAATCGAGATAGAACGTTTCAAAAGCGGAACCTATCGTTACCTGGTTACCACCTCGATTCTGGAAAGAGGCGTTACGGTCAAAAACCTTCAGGTCATCGTCTATCATGCGGACCATTCTCTCTATACCAAAGCCGCCTTGATTCAGATCGCGGGAAGAGTCGGAAGAAAAATCGGAGCCACCAGAGGAGAAGTCCTTTTTCTTTCCGAAAGCAATACCTCAGAAGAGGAGGAAGCGATCTATGAGATTCATCGGACCAACATCAAAGCAAAGCTTCTGTAGATCCTGCTTCAAGGAATTCCGTGCTCCTCCCTATCGAAGAATATGGGAGAAAGAACCTCTTATCTGTCAGGACTGTCTTTCCCAACTGAAGAACGAGTTGTCTTTTCGGAAAGTAGAAGGAATCAACGTTTATTTTCTCTGTTTCTATGATGGCATCATGAAACAGTGGCTGATGAATTATAAAGAGGCGGGAGACAGTGAATTGGCTCCGGTTTTCTTTTCTCTTTATCTTCCTTTGATCCACCTGTTCTTTCCTTTTTCTCTTTTCGTTCCTTGCCCGTCGAGTCAGGAAAGAATCTCAAAACGCGGTTTTGATCATCTGCCTATGATTCTAGAAGCCTCGCATCTTCCTTATCGGGCGGTTCTCAAAAAGGGGGATAAGGAAGAGCAGAAAGAGAAAAAGGGTTCCGAACGCTTTGCCAAGAAAGGGATCGGTGTCAAAGAAGAAGGAAAAGAACTTATCGGGAAAAGAATTGTTCTTTTCGATGATGTTCTTACGACCGGCTCTACTTTTCTTCAATCCGCTTCAGCACTACAGGGAATCGGCGTCAGAAGCATCTCCGGATTGATTCTGATGGACAACCAGAAACTCGAAGAAAGAAGGATAAAGGGTTCTTTATTTAACTAGTTATACTTAGTATAATTAAGTGCTTGCAACTAAGGAGAAAGTCGGCTATGGAAAACAACGAGAAAGACCATAAGAAAGCAACGACAAAAAAGACCCGTTTAGGGGCCATGAATACCCTCTTGGTCAAATGGCGCATCTGGATTGCCTGTGACCTGCTTTTGGCAACGGCTTCGATCGCCGCTTTGCTTATCTGCTACTACTTCGTCACGCCGTTTGACTATTACTTCTATGTCGCCGTTGGTCTTCTCGGTTTCTTCATCGTCGCGACCGTGATTCTCGCTTTGGCTTTCAACCTCTGCTTCCGCAAAACCAAAAGCACTACCGAAATCAAGGCGGCCGAAATCGTCGGTAACGAAGCCGATGAAGCCTATGAATTCGGTAAGATCGGCTTAGCCGTCGTCGATAACGATATGCAGATCGTCTGGGCGAACGACTTCCTCCTCTCCCGCTATCACAACATCGTCGATGAAAACCTCTACGATATCTTCCCCGGATTACAGAGCATCAGTGAAAATAGCCCCGTCGCCAACCTCGAATACGAAAGTCACTATTATCAGGCCGAATATCTTAAAGAATCCCATCTCGTCATCTTCCGCGATGTCACCGACTTCCAGAACATCCAGATCGCTTCCAATAAGTCCGCACCGGTGGTCGGCTATCTCGCCATCGATAACTACGCCGATGTCCAGATGGCGATCGGCGACGATACCCGCTTTGCCGATATGGTCCACGATATCCGTGAAATCATTACGAAATTCGGTTCCGATACCGCCTCCCTGATGCGAAGAATTCAGGATGACCGCTATCTTTTCATCACCGATAACGAAAACTACCAGAAGATCAAACAGACCAATTTCGCGGTTCTCGACCAGGTCCGCAAACGTTTCCCGGACGGGTTTACGATTTCTTTAGGTATCGCCTATGGATTTACGACCTATTCGAAACTTGCTCAGAAGGCAAGCGATGCTCTCGATGTCGCTTTGTCCCGCGGTGGTGATCAGGCCGTCATTCTTCCTTTCCAAGGCCAGATCATCTATGTCGGTGGCAAGACCGAGCTTCAGCCTTCCCGCAACCGTGTCAAGATCCGTTCTCTTTCCAATTCCTTCACGACTCTGCTCAAGAACTATTCGCAGATCGTCATCGTTCCGCACTATAACGCCGACCTCGATGCGATCGGCTCTGCCTTAGGCGTCTATCATATCTGTCAGCATCTTCATCTCAACGCGAAGATCTGCTGGGATCCGACGGCCGCCGAGGATTCGACCCGCGGTGCCGTGGAGAGTGAATTCAATAAGGATGAACTCGATGCCATGACCGGCAATATGCGTTCTATCAGCGCCTTAGCCGGGGAGAACACGCTTTATGTCGCGGTTGACCACAACAACCCGAAACAGGCGATATTCCCTTCGATTGTCAAGAAGTTCTCCCACTTCGTTGTCATTGACCATCATCGGCCGGGTGATACGATCTATGACGATATCGAACTCAACGGTATCGATACTTCGGCTTCTTCGGCTTCGGAACTCCTGACCTTCTATATCTCCTATAACGCCAACGAGATTGCTCTCGATAGCCGTACCGCTACCTTCTTACTTGCCGGTATCTCGTTAGATACCCGCTTCTTCAAGCAGAAGGCGACAGCCAATACGTTTGAAGCCGCGATGATTCTTTCCAAATACGGCGCTAACGATAACGAAGTCGCCGAATTCCTCAAGGAGGAATGGGATATCTACCGCGAGAAGATCTCAATCCTCAATTCGGCCGAGACTCCCTATAGCGGTATCGTTGTCGCCTGTGCCAAAGAGGATGAGATCGTCAACGATACGACGCTTGCTCTTGCCGGAAACGAAGCGATTTCGATCAAAGGCAATCAGGCTAGCTTCATCATCGGTCGTATCTCGCCTCATGAAGTGAAGATCTCGGGACGTTCCGATGGTTCTATTTCGGTACAGGTGATTCTGGAGAAGCTTGGCGGTGGCGGCCACTTAAGAATGGCGGCGACCAAGATCAAGGATGTGAGCGTTGCTGAGGCGAAGAAGGAACTGCTTGCGGTTCTCAACGACTATCTCGACGATGCCCGTATGAAGAGTGAAAGTGAAGACAAGGAGGAAGCTTAATAATGAAAGTACTTATGAAACAGGATCTTCGTAAAGTCGGAAAGAAAGGCGAAATCGTCGATGTTTCCGATGGTTACGGAGCCAATTATCTGATTCCGAACGGCTATGCGGTGCTCTATACCGCCGAAGCCCAGAAGCAGTATGAAATCGAACTCGAAGAGGAGCGGAAAGAAAAAGAGCGCAAACGCGAAGAGGCAAAAGAACTCTCCAAACGCTTGGAGACCATCACGCTTGTTTTCGAAGCTCCGGCCGGTAGACGTGGCGACATGATCGGAACCGTCTCCTTCAAGAAGGTTTCCGAGGCCTTGAAGAAACAATACGATATCAAGATCGATAAAGGCCAGGTCATCGATAAGAACGTCATCATCAACGGCTTCGGTGTCACCGATCTCAAAGTCAATCTTTTCGATGGTGTCTTAGGCACCATCCACGTCAAAGTCGTCCTCAAGGAAAAGAAGTAAAATGGCCTCCTCTCAGGACGGACTGCAGTTAGACGAAATCTCGATTCTCGGCAATATTCTTCTCGACCCGACCGGGGATAGCTTTTTGGTGGCTTCCCAGCGTGTCACGCCGGAAGATTTCACCGATACCAGAAACCAAGCCATCTTCCGCGCCTGTCTCTCTTTGAACCGCAAGGGAATCAACCCCGATTTTGCCACGGTCGAAGAGGAGCTGAAGAACGCCAAGGAATTCGATGAGATCGGCGGTGAGGAATACCTCAACGCCGTTGTCGAAAAGGCGGTCACCCAAGGCTCCATCGAAAACTACCTTGCTTCGGTCAAGGATAAAGCCGTTTTCAACCGCTATATCAACGAACTCAACGACATCATCAAAGAAGCGAAAAGCACTCCGATCAGCGATATCTCCGAATTCATCGGCTCCAGAACCGATAAGATTCTCGAGATTTCCCAGCAACGCCGTATCACCGCTGCAAAATCGCTGAGCGATGTCTCCGATGCTCTTGTCGCAAGACTTGTCAAGCAGACGAAGGATTTCAAAGAGAAGAACATCCCTCTCTCCGGTATGACCGGTGTCAGAACCGGGTACGAAGAACTCGATAATCTCACCAAAGGTTGGCATCCCGGCGACATGGTCGTCGTCGGTGCCCGTCCTAGTGTCGGTAAGACCGCTTTTGCCCTGAACCTTCTTTACCAGGTCGCAAGGCAGCATAAGCCGGTTGTCTTCTTCTCCCTGGAAATGTCGGCCGAACAGATTGCTCTCCGTCTTCTTAACCTCACTTCGGGTCTTACCAGCGAACGGATCAACGAGTTCGATTATCAGGAGCAGTCGACGAAGGATAACCTCGTCATCGATACCCATGGCGATAGCGATGCCGCTGCCGATGCAATCAAGCTTCAGCACGGTTTAAACGAACTTACCTCCCTTCCTTTCTATATCGACGATAACCCAGGTTCCAAGATGATGGATATCGCGACGAAGTGCAAACAGCTTCAGAACACGATTCTTCAGAAGGAAAAACAGAATATCGCCTTGATTGCGATCGACTACATCGGTCTTATCACCTCTCCGAGCAAGGCTAACGCCGGCTCGCGTCAGCAGGAAGTCAGCGATATCTCCCGTCAGATCAAACAGATGGCCCGTACCCTGTCGGTTCCGGTCATCGCATTGACACAGCTTTCCCGTGATTCCGAAAAACGTCCGGACCACCGTCCGCAGATGTCGGATATCCGCGACTCCGGTTCTATCGAACAGGATGCCGATATGATCTTCATGCTCTACCGCAGCGATTACTACGAAAATCAGAAGAACTACGGGCCGGGAGAAAGTCAGGAAGAAGCCCAGGAGCAGAATTCCAATTCCCCGATTTCCCAGGTCTCGGTCTCCTTGATGAAGAACCGTAACGGTGCAACCGGCGCTTTGACTTTCATGTTCGATAAGGAACATTGCTCCTTCAATATCTTAGACGACCAGCACGAGGAACAATAGCGATGCGCTTTGATGTCATCTCCTCCGGTTCGAAAGGAAATGCTACTTTAGTATTCTCCGGAGATTCGGTAATTCTTTTGGATTTCGGTATCTCGAAGAAAAGAGTAGAAAAAGCTTTGGAAGCCTATGGATGCTCCTTTGCTTCGCTTTCGGCTGTCTTTCTTACCCACACCCATTCGGACCACGCTAGCGATGCTTTCAACGTTCCTTTTTCGCTTCTTTATGCGCCTCAGCCACGGATTCCGAAAGTGGATACTCTGCTTTCGGGAGAACATCTGGTTACGCCTTTTTCGCTTACGCAGATCGGCCCTTTTTCGATAAGGGCACTACCGGTCTCTCACGACTGCCCCAATACCATGGCCTATGTGATGGAAGACGGAAAAGAAAGTTTAGTCTATCTTACGGACACCGGATTTGTTCCGGAGAAGGATTTTCCCTATCTTCAGGGAAAGACCTACTATATCTTCGAAAGCAATCACGATCCGAAGATGCTCTATGAATCGAAGCGTCCGGATTATCTGATCCGCCGTATCATTTCCGATACCGGCCATCTTTCCAATAGCGATTCCGGCTATTATCTTTCCCTTCTGATTTCTTCTTCGACAAAAGAAGTGGTTCTCTCCCATCTTTCCGAAGAATGCAACACCCCGGAGAAAGCTTTGTCTACGGTAAAAGAAGTGCTGCTCACCCAACTCGGTTATGTTCCGGAATGTCTTTTCCGCACCGCCAGTGCCAAAGAAGAGACAAGAGGAGGAGAAAAATGAACTTCCGCTTTCTGCTCCCCGGAAAAATCCGTGAGAACTATATCGAGGAAGGTTCGAAAGAATATATGAAACGTCTTTCCCGTTTCGGGAAAGTCTCTTTGGCGATGCTCAAAGAAGAACCTCTTCCTCCGTCTCCGAGTCAGAAAGAGATCGCAGCGGCTCTGAAGAAAGAAGCGGAAAGGAATCTACGTCTGATCCGGGACGATGAGAAAGTCATTCTTTTCGATGTCCACGGAAAAGAGATGGATTCGGCTTCTTTTGCTTCTTCTTTAAAAGAGCTCACTAGTCGTAGCGGCAGCCTTGTTTTCCTCTTCGGTTCTTCCTATGGAATCGATGAGTGCGAGCGGAGAAGAGCGGATCTATCGGTTTCTCTTTCCAAACTCACCTTCACCCATACGATGGCGTTTCTGTTAGCTACCGAACAGGTCTACAGGGCTATGAAGATCGCTTCCGGAGAAACCTACGATAAGTAAGGATAAGGAAAGGCTTTTCTTAGCGAAGTCGAGCCGAAAAAGCAAAAATTGTTTGACAAACACGAAGAAGGCCTCTATACTTGTTTTTGCTCTTGGGATATAGTCAAGCGGTAAGACAACGGTCTCTGAAACCGTGATGCCTTGGTTCGAATCCAAGTATCCCAGCCAATGAATGATTGCTCTCCCTGATCGGAGAGCTTTTTTACGTCTTTTTATCCTTTTTTTCTTTCTTTTTCTGCCCTGAAAAGCCGCCCGCTCTTTTTCCCTTTCTCAGGGGCTGAGAAGCCCCTCTTCTTTGCTATAATAGAGCGCAAGAAAAAACGCTATGGACATCAAATCGAAACTCAATACGAATCAGTATCTCGCCGCCAGCAGTAAAAGCCAGTATCTCCGTATCATCGCCGGTGCCGGAACCGGGAAAACCAGGACTCTGACCTATCGAATCGCCTATCTCATCACCGAGGGTATCAATCCGAAGCGAATGGTCGCTATCACCTTCACCAACAAAGCCGCCAAAGAGATGCAGACCCGTGTCGATGCCCTTCTTTCCCAAGAAGGTTTCTCGACTTCGGCAAAACCGCTGATCTGCACTTTCCACGGGTTTTGTTTCCGTTTCCTAAGAAAAGAGATCGGCCATCTTTCCGGCTATTCCTCCAGCTTCAATATCGCCGACGATGCCGATCAATCCCAGATTTATAAAGATATCTTCTCCAAGATGACCAAAGGGTCCTCCAAAGAGTTCACCAAGGCGGTCGTCTCCAAGATCTCGGATCTCAAGACCAAAGGATTATTCGTCGCGGATGTCCGTCCGACGATGGTACCTCTGGATGCCATCTATACTTTCGATGAACTGATCTATGTCTATGACGCTTATCAGAAATTCTTGCGGAGTCAGAACCTCCTGGATTTCGATGACTTATTGATGCTTACTCTGAAGATTCTCCGCTCCGAAGAGAATGTAAGAAGCGTCTGGCAGAACAAGTACGATATCTTCCTTGTCGATGAGTTCCAAGACACCAACTCCGTCCAGTATGAACTGGTGAAGCTTCTGCTTTCCAAGAAGGCGATGCTCACCGTGGTCGGAGATCCCGATCAGACCATCTACACCTGGCGCGGAGCCAAGAACGAGATCATCAAGGATTCTCTTTCGAAGGATTTCCCGACTCTCGATACCGTGGTTCTCGATGAAAACTACCGTTCGACCCAGAAGATTCTCAATGCCGCCAATGCTCTGATCCGTCATAATTCGGATCGCCTGGAGAAGAACTTAGTCGCTGCCTCTGGTCAGGAAGGAGAAAACATCACCTATATCGCCTATTCCGATATGGATAACGAAGCCTATGGTATCGCTTCGCAGATCCGCTCTCTCGTCACCAAAGGCAAGTATAACTATAACGACATCGCTATCCTTTATCGCTCCAACTATCTCTCCAACGCCATCGAAAAGAAACTGACGAATTTCAAGATTCCCTATGAAGTCTACGGCGGTATGAAGTTCTACGAAAGAGCCGAGATCAAGGATGCTCTTTCCTATCTGAGACTTCTTGTCAATCCGGACGATATCTCTTTCCGCCGTATTCTCAAAGCTCCCTCCAAAGGAGTCGGCGATGTCACTCTTTCCCGGGCGCTGTCTTTAAAAGCACTTCTTCCGGAAGAGGAGAATTCGCTTTTTACGATTTTCAAAGATCACGCCGATGATATCAAGCTCTCTTCGAAGTCGAAGATCCTGCTTGCGCCTTTCTATCAGGCCTATAGACAGATGAAGGATGTCCTAGAATCCGACTGTGAACCGGCAGAACTGGTGACCGCCATCCGCAACTACTTTGTCCAGACCGGCTTCCTCGATTATGTCAATAAGGAAGATAAGAAGATGGAGGATGAGCTTTCCTATACCGCCGCTTCTTCTCAGAGCAAGACCGATAACGTCATGGAATTCCTAAGAGATATCACTTCCTTCCTGGAAGAAGAGTATCTCGATGACGACGGAACCAGAAGAAAAGCGACCTTGGAGGATTTCCTCATCGAAGTCGCCTTACAGTCCGACCAGGATACGATGAAAGAGGAGAAGAAAGTCGCCCTGATGACAGGGCACGTCTCCAAAGGCTTGGAGTTTCCGGTCGTCTTTGTGACCGGTCTATGTCAGAACATCTTCCCGACCTCCCATGCTCTATCCAGCGAAGGAAGAAGTGCGATCGAAGAAGAGAGACGTCTTCTTTATGTCTGTGTCACCAGAGCCAGAGAACGCCTCTATCTATCTTCGTTCGGTGGCCATAGCTTCATGACCGGTGCTCCTTATACGCCGAGTATGTTCTTAAGAGAGCTGGACTTAGTCACTCCGAAGAAAGAACCGGCGAAAGACTACTCTGCCTATATCGGGTCCCATCGTCCGAGTGCGAGAGGAAGTCTTTTCTCTCCGCAGGCGGAGAATATTCTGAAGAGTGCTGCTTTATCCAGACCTAACAGCAACGCCACCAACGAAGTCTATAACGTCGGCGATGAAGTGATCCACACTTCCTTCGGTGTCGGGAAAGTCAAAGAGCTTCTTCCGGGAAACAAGATCTTGGTCGAGTTCCCGGCTCCCTATGGAGAGAAGAAACTCATGATCGGTTTCAAAGCCTTCCGCAAAAAGAGAGAGGGGGAATAACGTATGGAACCTGTCGATAAGGATAAAGAGCGGGTCAAGGAACTGACCGACCTGCTCAACAAATACAATTACGAATACTATGTCCTCAACCAGTCCGAAGTAAGCGATGCCGAGTTCGACCGGCTGATGGAAGAACTTCAGTTGATTGAAACTCGTCGCCCGGATCTCAAGGATCGTCTTTCTCCGACTTCTAGGGTCGGTGGCGGTATCGCTTCCGGCTTTAAGAAAGTCACCCATAAGAAGTACATGCTTTCGATTGCGGATGTCTTCAACACCGATGAGCTTTACGCTTTCGATGAAACGGTACGGAAAGCGACCGGCTTAGATAAAGTCGAATACATGTGCGAAGTGAAAATCGACGGCCTTTCCTGCTCGCTTCTTTATGAAAACGGGGATCTTCAGGTCGCTTCGACAAGAGGAGACGGAAGTGTCGGTGAGGATGTCACCGACAACGTCCTCACGATTCCTTCGATTCCTCTCCACATCAAAGAGAAGAGAGAATTCGAAATCCGCGGCGAAGTCTATATGCCGAAAGCCTCTTTGAAACGCCTCAACGACGAAAGAGCCAAAAACGGTGAACCTCTTTTTGCAAATGCCCGTAACGCGGCTTCGGGTTCTTTGAAGAATCTCGATTCGAGAGTCACTGCTTCCAGACACCTCGAAGCCTGGTGGTACTATGTACCGGATGGCTTGGAGCTTGGTTTCAACACCCATGCTGAGGCTCTTGACTATGCGACAAGCCTCGGTTTCCGCACCAATCCCGAAAGAAGACTCGTCCACGGAATCGAGGAAGTTCTCGCTTATGTCGAAGAATACCATAAGAAGAGACCTTCTCTTTCTTACGATATCGATGGCCTTGTCATCAAGGTCAACGATATGAGGTTATACGATACGATCGGTTATACGATGAAGGTTCCGAAGTGGGAAATCGCCTATAAGTTCCCTCCGGAAGAGCAGTTCACGAAGCTCGAGGATATCGAGATTTCGGTCGGCCGCACCGGAAGAGTCGTTCCGACGGCGGTCTTAGAACCGGTCCGTGTCGCCGGTTCTCTGATTTCCCGTGCGACACTCAATAACGAAGACTATATCAAGGCAAAGGATATCCGTATCGGAGATACCGTCTCTCTCCATAAAGCCGGAGATGTCATCCCGGAAGTCGGAAAAGTATTGCTGGAGAGAAGACCGAAAGGTACCGAACCCTATCATTTCCCGACCGAATGCCCGTTCTGCCATGAACCTCTGACCAAGGTCGAAGGACAGACCTTCTGCAAGAACGGGAAGTGTCCTTCCCGTCAGATCAATAACCTCATTCTCTTTGTCTCCGATGCCGGTATGGATATCGACGGACTGGGAGAGAAGCTGGTGGAGATGCTTTTCAACGAAGGTATCGTCACTTCGATCGATCAGTTCTATACCCTGAAAGACCATAAGGAAGAACTGATGCTGATGGACGGTATCGGCGAGAAGACCTGTGCTTCTCTCTTTGAGGCGATTGAAAAATCCAAGCAGAACGATCTCTATATGCTTCTCTGCGGATTAGGAATTCCGCTGGTCGGAAAGAAGACCGCAATCGTGTTAGCTAATCACTATCAGAGCTTAGATGCCTTGATGGCGACTTCCAAAGAGGAACTTTCTTCTTTGTCCGACGTCGGAGAGGTGACAGCGGAGCGTATCCTTGCTTATTTTGCCGATCCCCATAATCAGGAAATCATCGCAAAACTCAAGGAGCACGGCGTCAATACGCATCTTTTACATCCTATTCAGGAAGCAAAGAACAATTTCTTCAAGGGAAAGAAGTTTGTTCTGACAGGCGCACTTTCGGTCTCAAGAGATACGATGACAAAGAGACTGGAAGCCTTAGGAGCTAAGTCTTCTTCCTCGGTTTCGAAAGCGACCGATTTTGTCTTGGTGGGAAGTGATCCGGGGAGCAAATACGATAAAGCCCAGAAGCTCGGCATCACGATCTATACCGAAGAGCAGATTACACCTCTCATCGAAGAGGCCGAAAAAGCACAGGAAGAATGAGAGCCGTAGAAGAGTGTTTGTTATATAATAAATTGTTTTTTAGGAGTGCTATCGATGATCAAAGTAACAAAAGATGTCATTAATCAGTGCGCGGAGAACCTCCTTTTTGAACTTGCTCCGGGTCAGGCGGACCTGATCTACGAAGAGTTCAATACGGTTCTTGCCCAGATCGATTTCCTCAAGGGAATCGAAGGCGTCGATGAAGCCGAGCCGATGACTTTCCCCTATAAGGAACATCAGAAGCTTCTCAGAGAGGATATCCCTTCGAAACCTCTGAGTGCGGAAGAGGAATTATCCAATTCGAATACCCGTTTAGGCAATCAGATCAAGCTCCCGAAAGTTGTAGGTAACAAAAATGACGAAATGGATGACTAAGGATATTCTCTCGATCCATAAGGCTTTGGTCGAGAAGGAAGTGACTCCTTCCGAACTCGTGGAGGAGTGTATTGAGCGCATCGGAAAAGACGAGTGCAATTCTTTTGAGGCCACCCGTTTTGACGAGGCGAGAAAAGAAGCGAAGAAGATCACCGAGATCGGTGAAGACGAAGTCCTGAAAGGTATCCCCTATCTTGCCAAGGATAACTATTCCACGAAAGGTACCGAGACCAGCGCTTCCTCGAAGATCCTCACCGGTTATGTTCCGACTTTCGATGCTACGGTTGTCAAGAAACTGAAACGTGCCGGCATGATCCAGGTTGCCCATACCACCATGGATGAACTGGCGATGGGCGGAACCGGTACGACCGGAAGAAAAGGCGATACCACCAATCCTTACGATAAGGAGCGTATCGTCGGCGGTTCTTCCTGCGGTTCGGCAGCTGCCCTTGCGCAGGGTATCGCTCCGATGGCTTTAGGAAGCGATACCGGTGACTCGGTCCGTAAGCCGGCTTCGTTAGCCGGGCTTGTCGGTTATAAGGCGACCTGGGGAAGAATCTCCCGTTTCGGTCTTTTCCCGTTTGCTCCCTCTTTGGATGCGGTCGGTTTCTTCACCCGTGATGTTCTTTCCGCGGCTTATGTTCTCACTGCGTTAAGCGGACACGATAAGAACGATATGTCTTCTTCCTATCGTAAGAAAGAAAAGTACGAGAAGTATGTTCTGGAAGGAAAGAGACTCAAGAGAGTCGGTTACTTCAAAGCCGTCATGGATTCGATCAAGGATCCTATCATCAAGGATGCTTATAGCAAACTTCTTGAGGAACTCAGGAAGAAAGGCTATGAAGTCCTTCCTTACGATTATCCGATCGAGCTTCTCGATGCTCTCTATCCTACTTATATGATCATCTCCTGCGCCGAAGCCGGCTCGAACGACGCTAACCTCGACGGTGTCCGTTTCGGCCCTGCCGCCACCAATAACCCGAAGACCTATAAGGAATATATGATCGACTGCCGTAGTAAAGGCTTCTCCGATCTTATCAAGAGACGTTTCGTCATCGGTTCTTTCTCTTTGTTAGCGGAGAATCAGCCGGAGATGTTCAACCGCGCTCAGAAAGCCAGACGTCTTATCGTCGATGCGATGAACCGCTTCTTCGATTCGTTTGATTATCTCATCGTCCCTTCCGCCTATTCGATTCCGAAGAAGATCAAGGAGCTTTCGACCGCTTGGTCGACCCATCCGGATTATCTCGATAACATCCTTACGCTAGGGAATTTCGGCGGTTATCCGTCTGTTACGGTTCCGCTCACCTTCGATCAGGGAATGCCGATCGGTGTCAATGTCACCGGACGCATCTTTGAAGACGGCTATGTCCTGAGCATGGGCAAAGAGATCGAAGATATCACCGGACTTAAGAATCTCGTCGCCGGAAAGGAGAACAAGTGACCATGGAATTTGAACCAGTAATCGGTATTGAAATCCACGTCGAGTTCAAGACCAAGTCGAAGATGTTCTCTTCGGCTCCGGTCACTTTCGGCGCTTCGCCTAACTCGGAGACCGTTCCTTTTGATTTGGCGATGCCTGGCTGTATGCCGGTTGTCAATAAGGAAGCGGTCGTATATGGTATCCGCGTCTGTGAAGCGATGCATATGAAGATCGCCCGCACCCTTTATTTCGACCGTAAGAACTACTTCTATCCGGATTTACCGAAGGGTTTCCAGATCACTCAGCAGTTCGACCCGATCGGAAGAGACGGCTATATCGAAATCCAGATCGACCATAAGCCGGTCCGTATCCGTGTCAATAACGCCCACTTGGAGGAAGATACCGCAAAGCAGATCCATTTAGCCGATATCTCCCTTCTCAACTTCAACCGTGCCGGTACACCTCTTATCGAAATCGTCTCTGAACCGGATATGCATTCCGGGGAAGAAGCGATGAAGTATGTGGAAGCGATCCGTGAGATCGTCACTTACTTAGGTGTCTCCGACGGTAAGATGGAAAACGGCTCGTTACGCTGTGATATCAACGTCTCCCTAAGAGAGAAGGGTTCCACCAAACTCGGTACCAAGACCGAATGCAAGAACCTCAACACGATTCAGAACATCCGCGCGGCGGTCGACTATGAAGTCAAACGTCAGAGTGAGATTCTCCTTTCCGGCGGTAAGGTCGAACAGGAGACAAGACGTTATGACGAAGCCGAGAAGAAGACGGTTCTGATGCGTAAGAAGACCAACGCCATCGACTACAAGTATTTCCGTGAGCCGAACATCGTCCCGATCGATCTTGACGAAGGTTTCATCTACGATGCGATCCATTCGATGAACAAGCTTCCGAACGCCTATCGGGAAGACCTGACGAAGTTAGGTCTTGACGATTACGAGATCGAAGAGCTTCTCAAGGATAGAGACTTTGTCACCTACTATGAAGACTGCATCACGCTGGGTGTGAAGAATCCGACCACCTTATGGAACTTCCTGATGGTCGATATCCTCGGTTACCTCAATAAGAATTCGCTTTCTCTCAAGGATCTGAAGTTCACCAAGGAGAATCTTGCTTCCTTAGTCAATCTTCTCTCCGATGGGAAGATCAATTCCAAGCAGGCAAAAGAGGTGCTCTCGGTCATGCTCGAGAAAGGCAGCGATCCTTTGAGTGTCGTCAAGGAGAAAGGCATGGAGCAGATCTCCGATACCGGAGCGATTGAAACTCTGGTCGAAGGAGTCTTAGCCGATAATGCTCCGACGATCGCCGACTGGCAGAGAGGAAAAGACCATGCTCTTGGCTATCTTGTCGGCCAGGTCATGAAGAGAAGTAAAGGAAAGGCCAATCCTAGCCTTGCGAAAGAGCTGATCTTAAAGAAGATCGGTCCTTGCGGCGCAAAGAAAGGTCAGTAGAGATTCCCTGAGCTCCTTAGAAATAGGGAGCTCTTTTTTATCGGCTGACATAATTATCTTTTTAACTGCTTCTGTCCGTTAGAATACCAGAAACGCCTAAGATACTTGTATTCTGTCTAGTTTTTCGATAGAATAAACCGCACTCAAGGAGGAACTGCGATGCGAGATAGAGAAAAGACGGATTTACGTGTGCTGAAGACGAGAAAGAAGTTAGAGAATGCCTTGTTATTCTATCTCAAGCAGGAATCCCTCAACGAGATCAAGGTCTCTTTGCTCTGCGAGAAGGCCGATGTCTCGCGAGCTACCTTCTACAACAATTTCGATTCGGTGCAGGATGTCTTCAAAGCTTACCTCATCGATCTTTCGGCTCCTCTGAAGGCCGATATCAAGAAAGCGACCGACTCCGATTCGAGCCGAGAGGAGATCGAGCTGATGTTCTGGCAGTTCCTCCATATCACGGTGAAGACCCTGTATGTCGAAAAGGACTCCTTCACGGAGATCTTCCGGAGAGAAGAGGAAGCCAAGACCGGACTTTATCTTTTCACCAAGGCTCTGAAAGAAACCCTTTCCGATCTTCTCCTTCCTTTCAAGGAGAGAATCGAAAAGGCGGTTCCCTATGAAATCTATGTCGCCGGACTTTCGGGACTTATCCCGTCTGCTCTCTTTGCCTTGTTCTCCTCTCCGGCTCACTACACCCTCTCCCAGATGGAACGTTATCTTTACCATATGGTTGTCGAAGTCTATGTCGATTATGCCGAAAGCCATCTTCTTTCGCGCTGAAAGAAACTGCTCATGTCCAAAGATTTTTCCTTAGAAATTCTTCACGTCGATAAAAACTGCTCCGCCCGATACGGCGTTCTCCATACCCCGCACGGGGATGTCGAAGTCCCGATGTTCATGCCGGTCGGAACCCAGGCTACCGTCAAGATGCTTTCTCCGGAAGAGCTGAAAGCTCTTGGATCCGGTGTCGTCCTTGCCAACACCTACCATCTTGCGTTGCGCCCCGGAAGCGATATCGTCCGCAAAGCCGGCGGTGTTCAGAAATTCATGGGTTATGATGGCCCGATGCTCACCGATTCCGGCGGTTATCAGGTCTTTTCCCTTACCAAACTCCGCGATAAGATCACCGAGGAAGGTGTTTCCTTCAAGGATCCCCTGAGCGGAAACCGCCATTTCTTCTCTCCGGAAAGCGTCATCAAGATCGAGGAGGATATCGGTGCCGATATCATCATGTCCTTCGATGAATGCGCTCCTTATCCCTGTACGAAGGAATACATGAAGAACTCGATTGAACGCACGATCCGCTGGGCTAAACGCGGGCTAGCCGCCCATGAAAGAGAGGACCAGGCTCTCTTCGGTATCTGCCAAGGCGGAGACTATGCCGATCTAAGACAGTACTGCGCTGAGAAACTCACCTCTCTTCCTTTCGATGGCTATTCGATCGGCGGTACCGCGATCGGCGAACCTCGTTTGACCGAGTATCACGAAGTTTCCTTGACTCTTCCTTATCTTCCTTTCGATAAACCGCGTTATCTGATGGGTATCGGATCTTTGGATATGATGTTCGACGGAATCCGTAAAGGCGTCGATATGTTCGACTGTGTCTTACCGACACGTCTTGCAAGACACGGTTCCCTGATGACGCATCACGGAAGAATCAATATCCTCAAAGGCTGCTATGCCGAAGATTTCTCTCCGATCGATGAGGAGTGCGATTGCTATGCGTGCAAGCATTATACGAAAGCCTATATCCATCATCTGATGAAGTGCGAAGAAGGTTTCGGAGCAAGGCTCTGCTCGATTCACAATATCCGCTTCCTCATCCAGGCGATGGAAGGGGCAAGAGAGGCCATCAAGAACGACCGCTTCTTGGAATATGCCGCCGAACGTCTCGATGAGTTCGGCTCAGAAAGGGGTTGTTAGTTTTTATGAATACACCAGGTTTTGATTACGATGTCTATGATCTCAATTCCTATAATTACGATCTTCCGGAAGAGAGAATTGCCCAGTCTCCGGCCGAAAAAAGAGACGAATCGCGTCTTCTTGTGATGGACCGCAAGACCGGGGCACTCACCGATGAACCGTATTTCCGCAACATTGAGAAATACCTCCATGCCGGCGATGTCCTTGTCCGCAATAACACCAAGGTCATTCCGGCCCGTCTTTTAGGCGAGAAGAAAGAGACCCATGCCCATGTGGAGCTTCTTCTTCTCAATGAACTGAAGGACCGCAAGGATGTCTGGCAGTGCTTAGTCGGTAACGCCCACACCGTCAAACTCGGTACCAAGGTCTATTTCGGTACCAACGATGAACTTGTCGCCGAGTGCATCGAAGTTCAGGAAGAAGGATTACGTCTTTTCCATTTCACCTATAAAGGAATTTTCCTAGAGGTCTTAGACTCCTTAGGAAAGATGCCTCTTCCTCCCTATATCCATAAACAGTTAGGGGATAACTCCCGCTATCAGACCGTCTATGCCAAGATCGAAGGAAGTGCCGCCGCTCCGACCGCGGGGTTCCATTTCACCAACGAACTCTTCGATCGCTTAGAGAAGAAAGGCGTACAGGTAGTCGATATTACGCTCCATATCGGTTTAGGTACTTTCCGTCCGGTCAAGACCGACGATATCCGTAAGCACGATATGCATTCGGAGTTCTATATGATGTCGAAGGAAGCGGCTGACACTCTTAACAAAGCCAAAGCCGAAGGAAGAAGAATCATCGCGATCGGCACCACTCCGACAAGAACGCTGGAATCCGTCTATCAGCGCTTCGGAAAGTTTGCCGAGTGCTCCGGAAACACGAAACTCTTCATCTACCCCGGTTATAAATATCAGGCGATCGATGCGCTTATCACGAACTTCCATCTTCCGAAGTCGACTCTGGTGATGCTTGTCTCGGCTTTCTCGACAAGAGACAACATTCTCAATGCCTATAAGCATGCGGTTGAGAACAACTACCGTTTCTTCTCTTTCGGCGATGCCATGTTCATCCACTGATGGTCGACGACAGAAACCGGAAAGACTATTATCAGCGGAAGTTCCTTTCTCTCTGTGAAGAGGTCGATAAACGGAAAGAAAAGCCGACCCTTTTTCTCCATGCCTGCTGCGGGCCGTGTCTCACCTATCCTTTATCGGTCTTGATTGAGCATTTCCAGGTGACGGTCGGATTCTTCAATCCGAATATCCAGCCGGTCGAAGAATACCGGAAAAGACTGGAAACCTTAGAGAGTTTCATCACCCGCTATAGCAAGGATAAAGGAGTCGAGATTCCTCTTGTCGTCAACGAAGAAGATTTTCTCGCCTATGAGAAAGCCTTTCAGGATAGAGACAAGGATCATGAGGGCGGTGCAACTTGTCTTAAATGTCACGCCTACCGTCTTTCGCTTGCCTACCGCTATGCCTATCTTCATCACTACGACTATTTCACGACCGTGATGACGGTCTCCTGCAAGAAACCTTCGAGAGAACTCAATGAGATCGCGGAGAAACTGGAGGCCATCTATCCTACGACCAAGTATGTCTATTCCGATTTCAAGAAGGATAACGGACAGCTGAAAGGAATACAGATTGCCAAAGCCTATTCCCTATACCGGCAGAATTACTGCGGATGTCTAGTCTCTTTGAAGGAAAGAGAAGAGGAGATCCGAAGAAGAAAAGCTCAGTCGGAGAACGACTTGAGGATGCTCGGATAGGCTCTTCTGGCTTTTTCTTCGTCTTCGAAAGTGATGGTGACGCTTCTCTTGTGGAGCGTCACTTTTGTTTTCTTGGTTCTTCCCATGACTTTCCGCTTATAGGATTCAATCTCCCGTACCGAAAGTGGGGAAGAGAGGATTCTCTGATAGATCTCTTTCTGATCCTTCTCGTCTAAAGAAAGAAGTGCTCTTGCTTCGCCGTAGGTGAGTTTCCTTTCCCGGAGTCCTTCTTTGAGGAATTCCGGAAGGTTATCTAGCCGGATCAGGTTTCTCACCTGGCTCAGGGATAAGGAAGTGATGGCGGCGATATCTTCCGCCGTGAAGACTTTCTCTTTCAGAAGTCTTGAGAAACAGGTGGTCTTGACCAGAGGACAGTCGTTTTCGGCGACGATGTTTTCTAAGATATAGAGCCGGACTCTCTCTTTGGTAAGGTCTGCTTCGACCCCGGGAAAAGAGGTGTAACCCAGGCTTTTCCCTAAGAGATAACGTTTCACACCGTTGATGACATAATACTGGGAAGAGGAAGCCGGAACCAGAATGAGAGGAGAGAGGAATCCGTCGTTTTTCAGCGATTCCTTCAAAGAGGAATAGAGATCTAACGCATAGTTCTTCTCATCGAAAAGAGGATGGAGAAGAAGTTTTTCCATCGGAATATCGCTGCGTGGGAAAGAGGAGAGATTCTTCTCGATCTCTTCGACGACGGAGTAGTTGGAATATTTCTCAATCAGTTCACCGAGAGAGGTTCTTCTCTTTGTTTTCGGCATATTCCATCACCTCACGGGCTAAGGAGGCATACGTAAGAGAACCGGCGGATTGCGGTTTATAGGCGTTGACCGGTAGACCGTTTGCAATCGCTTCGGGGATAGAGACATTCCGTGGGATCACGGTCGAAAAGACATGGGAGCGGAAATTCTTCCGCACTTCCTGAGCAATATCGGCGGAAAGCTTGGTTCTCGGGTCGTACATGGTGAGAAGTAAACCTAAGATCTCTAAGGAAGGATTGGTGGTTCTCTGTAAAGAAGTGACCGTAGAGAAAAGCTGGGCTAAGGCATCTAGGGCAAAATATTCACACTGGACCGGGACCAGTAAGGAAGTGGCGGCATTGAGGGCATTGAGAGAAAGAAAACCTAAGGAAGGAGGAGTATCGATGAGGATGAAATCGAAGAGGGACGCTTCTTTATCATCCAGCTTCTCTTTCAATAAAGTCAAAGAAGCCTTCTTTCCCTGACTGGAAAGATTCGATTCCGCCATCGCCAGAGTCAGGTTCGCCGGAATCAGAGAAACGTTTTCAATCGGCGTCTTGCGGATTGTATGTCTTAAATCATATTGCCCGGTGAGCAATTCATACATGGTTCTCTTCGACTGAGTCGGGTCGATACCGATTGCCTGGGAGCAGTTTCCCTGGGGGTCCATATCGACGAGCAGGATTCTCTTGTTGTAGCGGGAGAGAGCCGAGGCTAAGTTATAGGCGGTCGTGGTCTTTCCGACCCCGCCTTTTTGGTTGGCGATAGCAATAATCTCTTTCATAGCCTTATCAGTTTAGCATACCCCCTGCTTCTTTTGCCTTTCTTTTTCGACACTTTCCGCACTTTCCTAGGCTTCGAGAAGCGAATTCTGCTTGAAAAGGAGGTTGTGAACCACTATAGTAGTAAAGACTATCTGTGTGCGAAAGATTCAAGGAGGAGGGCCCTTATGAGAAAAGGCAAACGTTTCTTATCGCTGGCGCTTACAATCTGCGCCATTTCCCTCTCGGCTTGTTCGGGAGAATATACCTATCCGGACAACAACTGGGTAGAAGGCAAGATCGCTACGATCGGTGGTAAAACTTACGAATACAGCGAAATCTATAAGTATTTCGACAACAGCAAAGCCAGTGCTCAGGCGTATTTCACGGTGGCGAAGAATGTCGCCGCTCAGCTTGTGACTCCGGTCACCGATGGTATCAAATCGGATGTCGATCTCAAGATCAACAAGCTTCACGATACCTGGAAATCGAACGCCCGTTCGAACAGCACTTCCTATAAAGAGGAACAGGAGAAGACCTTCACTTCCGAGAATGTCGATAGTGAGGATGAACTCCGTGCGAAGTATATCGCCGATGCTCAGATCAAGGAAAACTCCGACGCTTATACCCGTACCACCACTTTATCCACTGGCGATAGCTACGTCATCAGCAAAGAGGCTACGGAGAAATATGTCGAGAACACGGCTCCGTACCATGTTTCCCACATCCTCATCCGCGTCGATGCTTCTTCTTCCGGTCAAGGCTACTATGCCGGACAGATTTCTTCGGATGATGCGAAACAGTTAGGTAACGTCACCCGTATGCTTACGGCCGGCGATTCTTTCGGCTCGGTCGCTCAGCTTGCCTCGGATGATTCTTCTTCCGCTGTCCAGTATGGTGAATGCTGGGGTGATAACCAGATGTCGGCGATGCAGCTTTCGACGACTTATATCAACGAATTCAAGCTCGGTCTTTATGCCTACGATACTTTCCTCAATCCGGATACGACGACTAATGAGAGCGGCAACGCTTCGAATGACCTTATCCGTGCAACTTTGAGAGTCCCGGGGAAAGAAGTCACTTCCGGCGACAAGACCTATGACAACAAGACCAATGTCGCGGACCAGATCGGCTCTACCTTAGTCGGCCAGAGCAAGGCTTTCGGTATCCCGGTCTCGGTCGCTTTCACTCTTCAGTATCTTTCCGAAGAGGAGAAGAACCCGGTCGATGGCTCTACCGTTCAGTATGCTTCGACGGATCAGTATCCCCGTAACATTCTCTTCAACAACTACTTCAACTATCGTGGTGTCAATTTCATGTATAACGATGCTAACGACTATGACAATAGCTTCTGGAATCAGTACGGCGAACTCATCCAGGACGATGATGATTCGATGATTTCCATGGAAGTTTTCAAGACTAGCGGTGCTAATTCCAATAGCGCTTATGTTAAGGAAAAGGCCCGTGAGTACACCTATGTCAAGAACCTTCTTGACAGCATGGATGCCTCGGTCTTCAAGACCATCGGCTCCATCGGCGATAAGCTTGTCGGTTATGACCAGAGTTATCTCGAAGGTACTTCGGGTACCGGTGCCTATGCTTCTTTAGGAAGCGACCGTCAGATTCTCTGCGATACCGATGGCCATCCGATCATCATTGCCCGCGGTGGCAGTGGTAGCGGTGATAACGGCTATCAGGGTATCCATTTCATCATCGTCAATAACGATCCTTTCGTGAAGGATAAAAACGGCGACTATACCAACAAGTATCAGTATTACCGTGTCAACGATCCGGATACTTCGAAGACCGGCTTCAATAGCGCGAGCTATGCGGAACAGCCTTCCTTTATCAACTTCGTCAAGGCCGATCAGAATTCCAGCACCACTTACAACAAACGTAAGGAAACCGTTATCAAGATGATCAAGGATTCCGATAAGAACAGCGATATTTCCTTATACGAATCCAACAAGGCCAAGTTCAAGGAAAAGTACGGTAAGGATTTCGATACCACGGTTTTAGGCGATAAGGCCGATGCCATCAACAAGTACATCAAGCTCACTTTAGCCTCTACTACCGATAGCGATAACGATACCTTGGATTCGAGCTGGGAAACCTACATCAAGGAACTCAATCTCCAGCAGAATCTCGCTTCCAAGCGTATGATTCCGACGGTCTGTGTCCGTGCCTTTGAAAGCGGCAAATATGACGGAATGGAGGATCTCTGCCATGTCGAAAAAAAGTAAAAAGTTATCGGCTACATTAGCTTTCCTTTCTCTCTTTGTTTTAGCTTCCTGCGATACGCAGGAGATCAAGCTTCCTACGGACTATAAGGATCCTGTCTTCTCCGTTACCGAAGATAAGGATGGAAACACCTTAGCCGAGGATAAAAAGAGAGATTACTATGACGGTGTTACGACTTCCGATGCGGTCTATGAAAGAACCGTCAAGGATATTCTTCTGAAGCTTTCCGGGAAGGCTCACGACGGCAACAAACCGGTCTATAACGTCGTCGATGATACTTCTCTGAAGTATACTTCGGTTGCCGATTACAGCGGCACTTTTCCGACGGCTTCGGGCGATTCGAACCTTGAAAGCCGTGCGAAGGATAACATGGTTTCTGTTGCTAGCGGTTCGAGCTATCTCAAAGACAACCTCTTCTACGAAAACAAATATGCGAAGTATCTGAACGAGAACTACTATTATCTCGATATCGATTCTTCGAAGGTCTCTTCGACCGGTAAGTTCCTGACTCCGGATCTCACTTATAGCGACATCTATTCTTCGACTGCCGAGGATTCTTATAAGAAGTACCGTGAGCATGAGCTTTATGAGGATATGAAGGTCAATTACCTCACCTCCGAATACATCTACAACAAGTCCTATGCCTCTATCGGTAACACCAATGCCCGTAAGGTTCAGATCGTTTCCATCGTCGACCGCAGCGATGAAGCCGGCGATGCAAAGCTTCTTCTCGATGCCTACGTCAAGGACTATATCTTAGGAACCGGCAAACATTCGGAACTCCTTGGTAAGGATCCGGATTTCAAGGTTCTCTCCCGTCTTTGGAAGGGTATCACCAAGGAAGATGCTACCTCGTTAGGTCTGAATTCTTCCCGTTACGGAGATGTCGTTCTCTCCGAGGATGAAGAAGAATGGTTAGAGGATTATAATCTCCGTACCGATTCTACTTCCCGTACACTTTTAGGTAAGGTATTGAGCGATGTCGAAAAGATCAATCGCGGTCTGGATAACTGGAAACTCATCAACTCCGATCTCGAGTCCACGTATACCGGCTCCTATGCCCATAGCTTAGAAGAAGGTATCGAAAGTGCCATTGATGATATCGCAAAGCGTAACCTTGTCACCAAGGGTCTCTACCTCAAGGGTACCGGCATCTCTTCGCTTCCGCAGGGTCTCAGCGACCGTCTCTTCTCGCCTCGTGTCTCCACTTCGAAGACGACGGTTAACAAGATGAAGACGAACAAAGGCACCAGCGAAGATCTCACGGTCTATGAACCGGATGGCTATCGTTATCTGACGGTTGCCGATACGGTCTCGAGCGATGCTATCAGCAACATCCTCTACTATGATTCTTCTTCGAAGACCTATTACATCACCCGCGTTCTCGATGTTGTCGATACTTCCGCTCTCAGCAAGAGCAATTCCGATTCCATCTACACTTCGGATGCGGCGAAGGAACAGATCGCCCGTGAAGTCGCCTATACGATGTCCACGACCGGCTCCTATAAGTCCGAAGCTTCGGTCTATTGGCTCAGCCGTGTTGACTTCTCCTATTCGGATGCGGATTTCCTCGAGTATATGAAGACCAACTACAAGGATGTCTTCAAGACCGACAATTCGTATGCCGATGAGCCGAAGTTCACACTCGACTGATTCGTTTACGGATTATCAGGGGGAGAAGAGCTACTTAAGGTAGCTATCTCTCCCTTTTTTCAAAAAAATCACGGAGGTAAATCAATATGTCTGACAGCTGTATCTTCTGTAAGATCGCCCGCGGGGAGATCCCTTCCTACAAGGTCTATGAGGACGATGTGGTTCTCGCTTTCCTCGATGTCAACCCTTCTTCGAGAGGTCATACTCTTGTAGTTCCGAAAGAGCATTTCGACGATATGACGAAATGCCCCAAAGACATCCTCGACCACTGCTTTGAAGTCGCTCAGCTTATTGCGCAAGCTCAGATCAAGGAGTTAGGGGCTACCGGTGCTAACGTCTTGACCAATATCGGAAAGAGTGCCGGACAGAGTGTCCGTCACTTCCACATCCATGTCATCCCGCGTTACGATAACGATGGACTGAAACTTGCCTTCCCGCCGAAGCAGCTGGAAGATAAGGAGATGCTTCTGATCCAGGATTCAATCTCGAAGGGTCTCTAAAGGTTTGTCTTTGACGCCGTTTCTCTTTCTTCTTTGCTTAGGGAAGAGACGGCGTTTTTCGTTTGTTATCATTTCAGTTGTAAGAGAAAGTACCATCTTTTAAAATAGAAAGGCTTCAGGTCACTAGACCTGTTTTCGGAGGCAATATGAACACGTTAACGATTGAAAATATCTCGGTCGAAGCCGAAGGAAATCCGATCCTTGAGGATTGCTCTTTGAAGGTCAACGAAGGCGACTGCATCGCTCTTCTCGGACCGAACGGACACGGCAAATCCACTCTTCTCAATGCCATAATGGGTTCTCCCCGCTATAAGGTGACCAAGGGTAAGATCTCTTTAAACGGGGAAGACATTCTTCCTTTAGATGCTTCGGAAAGAAGCAAGAAAGGGATCTTCATGGCTTTCCAGAATCCGCCGGATGTCCCTGGGGTTGTGACGATGGATTTCTATCGTGCGGCGATGAACGCCCATGAGGAGAAACCGATCTCTTTACTCCGCTTCTATACTGCCATCAATAAGGCTTATGACGAAGTGGGGCTGGATTCTTCGATGGCTAGTCGTCATCTTAACGAAGGCTATTCGGGCGGAGAGAAGAAACGTAACGAAATCCTTCAGATGCTGTTACTGAAACCGAAGATTGCTTTGTTGGATGAAATCGATTCGGGTCTTGATGTCGATGCTCTCAATGAGATCGGAAACCTCATCAAGAAGCTTCATGAGGAAGGTACGACTTTCCTCATCGTCTCCCATTACGATAAGCTTTACGATATGGTGGAAGTCAACCGTACCGCGGTTGTCGTAAACGGCAGAATCGCCAAAGAAAGCGACGGTCAGTTAGCAAAACGCATCTCCAGAGAAGGTTATTCCTTCTTAGAGAAAGAATACGGCATCAAGTTAGAGAAGAAAGAGAAGAAACCGAGCGATGTCTCGATCGGTGTCTGCGCGGTCCGTCAACCTCTTCCGCCTCAGGGGAAATAGACGATGAAAGACCTGCTTGTTTCTCCGAAAGAGATAACCAAGGATCTCGTTGTCGACGAAGATTCTTCTTTCGGTTATTTCCTTTCGGATTCTTTCGAAGAGAAGAAGTCTTCTCTTCATTTCTTAGTCAAGGAGGGAAAGAATCTTTCCCTCACGTTAGTCGATTTCACCAAGAGTGATCTTGATATCGATTTTGTAATCGACCTTGAAGAGAATAGCAAAGCGACCTTGCAGATTGCTTCGATCGATTCCGGTAACTTCACCAAGATCTTCCACGGCAATGTCAATCATAACGGCATCGCCTCGACTTCTCTTACTAAGATGGCCGGTATCAACTCCTCTACGGGTACGCTCCGATTCTTAGGTTCTTCCTATATTAAAAACGGTGCCCATAAATCCTCGACCCGTCAGGAAGCGAAGATCACCAATCTTTCTCCGGATGCGAAAAGCGAATGCTCGCCGGCTCTTCTTATCAAGGAAAACGATGTCAAGGCAAGCCATGGTGCAGCCTTAGGTGCCTATGACCCGGAGATGCTTTTCTATCTCATGAGCCGCGGTATTTCCTTAGAAGAGAGCAAGAAGCTTATCACTTTCGGTTCTCTTCTTCCGATCATCGAAAGCTTAGAGGATAAAGACCTTGTTTCCAAGATCAAGGACTCCTTAGGAGGACTGATCTTATGAAAGAACTCGATCCGCTTGCTCTTCGGAAAGACTTTCCGATGTATCAGGACCATGCTTCCCTTTTTGAAGGGAAAACTTTGGTCTACCTCGATAATGCCGCTACGACCTTCAAGCCTTATTGTGTGCTCGAAGCCGAAGAAGGTTACTACAGGAATTACACCGCCAACACCAGACGCGGAGACTATTCTCTTGCCCATCAGGCCGATGTCGCCTATCAGAAAGCAAGGGAGAAAGTCGCTAGTTTCCTGAATGCTTCTTCTCCCGAAGAAGTCGTCTTCACCTCCGGCGATACCTTTGGTCTTAACCAGGTCGCTTTCGGTCTTCTTCCTCAGCTTTCGGCGGGAGATGAGATTGTCCTTTCTCCTTCCGAACATGCTTCCAATGTTCTTCCTTGGTTCCGTGTAGCAAAACTTACCGGAGCGATCATCAAGTACGTTCCTCTTGATGAAAAAGGAGAGGTCATACCCGAGAACCTGAAGAAGGTTCTTACTTCTCGCACGAAAGTCGTTGCTTTAGCCAGTGTCTCCAATGTCATGGGCTATTCTGTCGATGTGAAAAGCTTAGCTTCCTTAGCCCACTCGGTCGGCGCTCTTTATGTCGACGATGGCGCCCAGTCGGTTCCGCATCATAAGACGGATGTACAGGAGAACGATGTCGATTTCCTCGTCTTCTCCGGACACAAGATGTGCGGACCTACCGGAAGCGGTGCTCTTTACGGAAAGAAAGAGCAGCTGGAGAAACTCGAACCGCTCTGTTACGGCGGGGAAATGAATGCCCGTTTCCATTCCGATGGTTATGTCTCCTACGATGATCTTCCTTACCGTCTAGAAGCCGGCACCCAGAATATCGCCGGTGCTATCGGCTTAGGAAGAGCCTGTGAGTATCTCGAGAGCATCGGTTTTGATGCGATCGCGAAGCACGAGCGTAAGCTCCGTGACTTAGCGGTGAAGGGATTAGAGGAAAACGGCAATGCCGTGATCTATAACCCGAAAGCCGATGGTGGCATTGTCACTTTCAATATCAAAGATGTTTTCGCTCAGGATGTTGCTACTTATCTTTCTTCGAAAGGTGTCTTTGTCCGTTCCGGACAGCACTGCGCCAAGATTCTTCCTGAGGTGTTGAAGACACAGGGAACGGTGAGAGCTTCTTTCTATCTCTATAATACCGAAGAGGATGTAAAAGCTCTTATTGAAGCCTGTAAGACAGCGGAGGATTTTCTAGATGCCTATTTCGCTTAATCAAGAAGAGATGATGAGAGAGATCATCATCGACAATTATAAGAACCCGCGCAACTTCAAAGAGACCGACGATCCGAGTTATATCACGATCCATATGGATAGTGATTCCTGTATCGACGATATCTATATCCAGGTCAAGATCAAGGACGGCATCATCGAAGATGCGCTTTGGCATGGAAAAGGATGCGCGATCTCTTCGGCTTCTACTTCGATTATGACCGAGAATATCAAAGGCAAGAACGAAAAAGAAGCGATGAAGATGATGGAGGAGTTCAACAAGATGCTCGCCGGTCAACCTTATGACGAAGAGGCTTTAGGCGATGCTATCTGTTTTGCAAACGTCAACCGTCAGCCTTCGCGTATCACCTGCGCCAATATCTCCTGGCGCGGTTTAGCCAAGGCTTTCAAAGAAGAGGAGGAAAAAGAACATGAGTCAAAATAACGAAAAGGATCCTTCTCTCCTTCTCGATAAGGACGATCGAGCAAAGTACGAGTTCCGCGATGCCCAGAAACCGATCTTCCAGACGAAGAAGGGCCTAAGCGAGGAGACCGTAAGGGAGATTTCCGCGCAGAAGAAAGAACCCGAGTGGATGCTCGAATTCCGACTGAAGGCGTTAAAGGAATTCTTTTCCCATCATCAGCCTTCTTTCGGTCCGGATCTCAACTGGATCAATTTCCAAGACTATACCTACTACACCAAAGTCGCCGATAAGATCGCCGACAAGTGGAACGAGGTCCCTAGCGAAGTCAAGAACACCTTCTCCAAACTCGGTATCCCCGAAGCGGAGCAGAAGTTCTTAGCCGGTGTCACCACGCAATACGAATCCGAAGCCGTCTATTCCAATATGCTTAAGGAAGTAAACGACAAAGGTGTCATCTTCCTCGATATGGATTCCGGTTTAAGACAGTATCCGGAACTGGTGAAGAAGTATTTCGGAAAACTTGTTCCGCCGCAGGATAACAAGTATGCGGCTTTGAATAGTGCGGTCTGGTCCGGTGGATCCTTCATCTATGTTCCGAAAGGTGTGAAACTGGAGAAACCTCTTCAGTCCTATTTCCGTATCAACAACAAGAGAAGCGGACAGTTTGAACGCACCCTCATCATCGTCGATGACGATGCGGAACTCAATTATGTCGAAGGCTGCACCGCCCCGATGTACTCTCAGGAATCTCTCCATGCGGCAATCGTTGAAATCTTCGTCGGAAAACGCGCCAAGATGCGTTACACGACGATTCAGAACTGGTCGAACTCGATTCTTAACCTGGTCACTCAGCGCGCTATCGTCGATGAAGACGGATTGATGGAATGGGTCGATGGCAATATCGGCTCAAAGCTCTGCATGAAGTATCCTTGTTGCATTCTGAAAGGCGATAGAGCCAAAGGCTCGACGATTTCAATCGCGGTCGCTTCCCAAGGTCAGTTCCAGGATACCGGTGCGAAGATGGTCCATCTCGGAAAAGATACTTCCTCAACTATCATCTCGAAATCGATCGCCCGTCAAGGCGGTACGGCTAACTTCCGTGGACTCATCCATATCAACCCCAATGCCACGGGTTCGAAAGCCCATGAGGAATGCGATACTCTGATCTTGGATGATCACTCCTATTCTGATACCATCCCGAACAACGAAGTCAAAAACGCTTCTTCCTATCTCGAGCACGAAGCCAGTGTTTCGAAAATCAGCGAAGATCAGCTCTTCTACCTGATGTCGAGAGGTCTCTCCCGTGCCGATGCTACCCAAATGATCGTCATGGGCTTCTTAGAACCTTTCAGCAAGGAACTTCCGATGGAATATGCGGTCGAACTCAACCAGCTGATCAAGTTCGATATGAGTGATTCAATCGGCTAAACCTATGTTAAACAACAGTAAAGACGAATACGATGTGATCGTGGTCGGTGGCGGACATGCCGGAAGCGAAGCTTCCTATGCGACTGCGACGATGGGACTAAGCACACTTCTAGTGTGTCTTAACTTTAAGATGGTCTCCAATATGCCCTGCAACCCGCATATCGGAGGATCGGCCAAAGGCATCGTTGTCCGTGAGATTGATGCTCTTGGCGGTATCATGGGAAAGATTGCCGATACCAAAGGTGCTCTTCTTCAGATCAAGGAACTCAATACTTCCAAAGGCCCCGGTGTCCGTTGCTTAAGAGCCCAGGAAGATAAGAAAGTCTATCCTCGCCATGTCCAGGAATTCCTGCTTACGGTTCCGAATCTCGATATCCAGGAAGCGGAAGTCAAGAAGCTGGTGGTCGAAGACCATAAGGCGAAAGGTATCGTCTTAGAAGATGGCCGCCTCATCAAGGCAAAAGCCATCATCTTAGCGACCGGTACCCACATGGAAGCGAGAATCTTACGCGGTCATGTGATTGAGGATCAGGGACCGGATGGGGAAAAATCCAGCCACGGCCTTTCCGGTTCGATTGCTGCTTTAGGTCTTCATATGCTCCGTCTTAAGACCGGTACTCCGCCCCGTCTTGATCCGGACAGCATCGATTTTTCGATTCTGAAAAGAGAAGACGGCATGGAAGGATACTATTCCTTCTCCTACGATGATCTCAATGTCTATCGGAAAGTCTCCGATATGCTTCCTTGTTATCTCACCTACACCAACGAACATACCCACGAAATCATCCGTGCCCACTTGAAGGATTCGGCGATGTATGGAGGAGTTGTCGAAGGTGTCGGTCCCCGCTACTGCCCTTCGATTGAGGATAAGGTCGTCCGTTTCAAGGATCATCCTCGCCATCAGCTCTTCCTCGAACCGGAATCGGTCGAGCTTCATTCGACCTACGTTGACGGTCTTTCGACTTCGATGCCGGTCGAAGTGCAGGAAGAGATTGTCCATTCGATCCGTGGATTGGAGCATGCCAGATTCCTCAAGTATGCCTATGCGATTGAATACGATGCGATTGAACCGAGTCAACTCGATCACACCTTAGCCATCAAAGGTTATGAAGGACTTTATGTCTGTGGTCAGATCGCCGGTACTTCCGGTTATGAGGAAGCGGCTGCTTTAGGACTGATGGCCGGAATCAATGCCGGTCTTTGGTTAAAGCATCAGGAACCTCTGGTATTACGTCGAGATGAAGCCTATATCGGTATCATGATCGATGATATCGTCACCAAGGGAACCAAAGAGCCGTATCGACTTCTTTCGGCGAGAAGCGAATACCGTCTTATCACCCGCAGCGATAACGCCGATTCCCGTCTTGCCGCTTATGGCTATCGAGTAGGATTGAACTCGAAAGAGAGATACGATCGCCTTCAGGCTAGTATCGATAAGGTAAAAGATACCATCGCTTTGTTATCGACGATTCAAATTGCTTCCGATAAGAATATCCGCGGGTATGTCACTTCTCTAGGTTTTCCAGAGCCAAATGGCAATGAGACACTTAAACTCTGTTTAAGAAGACAGAATGTCACTTATAGCGGTTTGAAGAAAGTCTATCCTTCTTTACCGGATCTTACGCCGGAAGAAGCCTATAAGGTTGAAACCGAGATCAAGTATGAAGGCTATATAGAGCAGGAAAGAAGAGATGCCGAGCGGAGAAACAGTTACGCCGAGCTTCCTCTTCCGGAGAATCTCGATTACCACCATATCGATGGCTTATCGTTAGAAGCAAGAGAGAAACTTGCTTTGATCAAGCCGAAGACGTTAGGACAGGCTTCCCTTATCACTAACGTCCATCCTTCCGATATCGATGTTCTCTCCTTCTATGTCCGTCATCTGCCACCGAAGAAGTGATTGTCTTCCGAACGAAGAAAAAGCACACAGAGAATCTGCTCCGTGTGCTTTTTTCTTCAGCCTGCGATATAGAGACCGTCTTCTCTCTGCTTGATCTTCCCTTGATTAAGAGCATCTTCGAAGATGCTCTTCAGGTAGGAGCGGCTTTTTTCGGTGAGGCGGGAGGCATCGAAGAGAGAGAGGAAGTCGCGGTAGAGAGCTTCTTCGCTGAGCGACAATTCGTTCTTTAGGAGTGTGACGAAACCTTCGATGATCTCAATCTCCGGAATATCGTCGAGTTCTCTCTCGCCAAGACGCAACTGGATCTTCACAAGAGGTTTATGGAAAGAGAAGTAGCTTCCGTTATGGAAGATGACTCCGGTATAAGCGGTGTTGTTGACGAGATAATTGAGAGCGTTCTCCGTTGTTGAGACGACCCGATCGCTCATCCGGCTCAGTTTCATCTGTTCCATGGTGCGTTTCATCAGCAGGGATTTCTGAATCGGCTGTTCGACCTCGATCGTCTTCTCTAGATACTGAATCACATCGTAAGGGACATTCTTCTCTTCGTGAATCGTGTGATAGGTGGGGAAGAGAGATTTCAGGCTCTTAAGCAATTCACTTCCGTTTTCGACTTCATAGACTGGAGCAGAAGGAATGGAAGGTCTAGCATCCGGTGTGTAATCGGAAGAATAGATATCGTTTTCTTCTAAAGGAGAAGAATCGGGATCGGAAGGAACAAAAGTGTTATCTTCCTCTTTCCAGGAAGGAGCAGAATTCTCTTTCTCCGAGGAAGTTGTTTCCTGAACTCCTTCTTCGAAAGTGGCTTCTGTGGTCTTATTTCCGGAGCCGTTATCGCTAGTAGATTCTTCCTTCTTTTCTAAGGACTGGATCTTCTCGAGGATTCTTTCTTCCTCGGCTTCCGGATTGAGGTAGAAGCAAGGGGTATAGACTCTTAAGAAAGCAAAGCCTTTGCTCTTAAGGACTTCCGGACGGAGCCTATCTCTTTCTCTGGTGGAAGGATTATTGCCATAGGAAGCATCGTCGCTTTCTAAAGCGAGAAGATAGCCATCCTTCTCCTTGTTCTTGACGGCGATATCGATGCGGTGAGAAGAGGTACCGACCTCGGTATCGAAAGCGATGCCCTTTTCGGTGAGAAAAGCCGTGATTTCCTTGTTGAAGGAAGAAAGCGGCAGATCTTCCTTCTTCTGTTTTTCTTCTTCCAGGGTTTCGTTTTCGGCAAAGCAAAGATATTCTCTTAAGCGTTTGGCGCCGATCGACTGGATACGGCTAGGATCGATATCGGTATAGTGGATTGAAGAGACGACAACGAGGTTCTCTTTGGCACGGGTGATGGCGACATTGAGTCTTCTTTCGCCACCGGCCTGCGAAAGCGGACCGAAGGAAAGAAGGAAGCGACCGTTCCGATCCGGCGCAAAGCAGATGGAGAAGTAGATGATATCTCTTTCGTCTCCTTGACAGGTCTCTAGGTTCTTGACGAATAATGGATCTCTATCGTCATCGCCGTTAAGATACCTTCCGAAAGCAGCATCTTTGACTGCCAGTTTATCGAGCTTATCCTGGATGAGTTCCTGTTGTGAGGTGTTGAAGGCAATGATACCGACGCTCTTGTTTCTTCTCTTCTTGTAGCAGTCTTCATAGACAAGCTTTGCGATCTTTTCGGCTTCGGCTTCGTTTCTTCTATGGGTTCTGTCATAGACACCTTTGACATAGCAGAAATCGACACCGAAACCTTCTCTCTTCAGTTTTGCCGAAGGGAAGGTGATGAGGTTTCCGTCGTAGAAGTAATGGTTGGAGAAGCGGATCAGTTCCTCGCTCTTGGAGCGGTAATGCCAACGTAAGGTGATATGCGGGAAAGCGGAGAAAGCAGTGAGAATCGATTCAAAGTCGGTGACCGAAGAGGCCTGTCTGTCCTTCTCCTCCTTTTCCTCTTCTTCGATCGAAGAGAGGAAGAAGGAAGTCGGAGGCATCTGTTTTTCATCCCCGGAGATGATCGCCTGATCGCCACGGTATAAAGCGCCTAAGGCTTCCCAAGGGAAGACCTGAGAGGCTTCATCGAAGACGACGAGATCAAAATGCATATCGGGGCTCAAATAGGTGCTCACCGATAAAGGAGACATGAGGAAACAAGGCTTGAACTGTTCAATCAGGTTTCCGTATTTTCCTAATAATCCGCGGACCGAAAGGATGTTTCTTCGCTTCTGGCATTCCTGACGGAGACGGCTTACCTCCCCGTTTGCTTCGCCATAGCTTGCCGGATACGTTGAGAAGAGCTTCTCCCGGATCTCGCTTTGGCTGATCTTCATCTTCTCCTGATCTAAGGAAGCGAATTCCTCGACCAGAGCATCGTGTGAGAAGGAAGAGAACTCACTGAGGATCGGATGGTCCTGTAAGGCGGCTTTGGCCCATTGAGAATAGAACTGGGAACGGAAAGTCTCCGCAATATCCGAGAGCTTTCTTTCCTGGGAGCGGACCTTCTTGAGATAGGTATCGATATAACCGAGATAACCTTCCTTCTTGGCTTCGGCTAAGGCATGGGAAAGACGGTGGTAGTTCTCGCTGTTCTTCTTCTGACTTTCGAGTTCTTCGATATCGGCTTTGAAGCCTAAGAAATCCTCATCGCTGAAATCGAGCGGCTCGAAGTAGGTGTTGAGGAAGGAGAGGAACTCTTTGACAAGATCGGCAGAGAAATCCTCTTTCGGGAAATGGTGGAGAAGGAGGAAATCCTCTCCGGTGAGGTTAGCAAAATAGGGCTCTGCTTCATAGTTGCTCTTCTCTAAGAGAGCAAGATCTTTTTCTAAGGCGCTGAAATCCTCTTCTCCTTTATAAGGAGGAAGGAGAGTGAGAATCGCATCTTTCTTCTTTTCGCTTTCCTCTTCTTTTTCCCAGTAGGAACGGAGAGTGACAAAAAGAGGAACAAGCGAAGAATAGTTGATATCCTTCTTGTTTAAGAACAGAGGTTCTGCTTCTTTCTTGAAGATGCGATACTCCTTCTTAAGACGGGAAAGAGGACTTGAATAGGTAAGCGCAAAGTCCTTCTCCATGTTCTTGAGAATCGGAGAAGTGAGCCCTTCCGGTTTCAGTACTTTCAGAGTTTCTTTTTTCAGAGGAGCCTCTTCTTCTTTGAGACGGTGGTATTCCTTTAAATAAGAGGATGCCTTCTTGCGGGAGGAAATCTGAAGCAGAGGACTATAGCGGGATAAAGAAGGAAGAAGCGAGAACGAAGAAAGCAAAGATTCGAGTTTTGAAAGCGGAATATGGTCTAAAGGAATCGAGGCGTTCTGGAAACGGAAAGCTTTCTGAGCGAAGAAAGGAAGATCGTCCTTCATTTTCTCTTCCTCTTTGGTGAAGGCGAGATAAGGTTCGTATTCATAGGAACCCGAGAAAGAGAATATCAGGTCGTTTTCATAGTCGAGACCTAAGACTTCGACCTGGTTCTGATAATCCCTGAGATTCTTCTCGGCTCTCTCTAAGAAATCCTGCCCACGGGAACGGATATTATCGAGATAATAGTCGTTTAAAGGAGCGTAGCCTTTGATTCTTTCCGACTCTTCCATCACTTCATAAGGAGTCTGGTTGAGAATCGGAAGAGGCGTATTCAATTCACTGGCATAGGCATCGAGTTTCTCCTTATCGTCCTGATAACGGTGAAGGGTTCTTTCGGCTTCCCGTGTCAGAGTCGTCGGACGAAGAGAAAGGACGCGGTTGATCTCCGCGATGACTTTCTCCTTTTTCAGAGAATTGGAATGGAGTTCCAAGCAGAAATCGGCAAGGTTAGCCTGTTCGAGTTTATGGTAAACGACATTCAAAGCCGCCATCTTCTCAGAGACGAAAAGAACTTTCTTTCCCGCGAGAAGATTCTCGGCGATGATGTTGGTGATGGTCTGACTCTTACCGGTTCCCGGAGGACCGACTAAGACAAAGCTTTCTTTTCCGTTCAGAGAAGCTTCGATGGCTCTCATCTGGGAAGCATCGGCATCGACGACGCAGTGGAGGTTCTCTTCCTTGACCGGCATATTCTGTTCCGGCCGATCACCCTGTTTGATCCCTTCCGAAGTGAGAAGAGAAAGGAGAAGCGGATTGCTGAGAGCTTTTTTCTCGTTGCGGCGGAGATCCTGATACATGACAAGGTTAGCAAAAGAGAAAAGACCTAATGAACAGGAAAGATCCAAGGCGAAATCCTTGCGCGGAGCAATGGCTTTGCGGACTTTATCGAAATAGGAGAAAAGATCTTCCCCTTGGTATTGCGGAAGCTCGATATGGTAAGTGAGTTCAAAGCGATAGGCAAGTGTACCGTTTAAAACCGGATCTTCTTCGCCTAAGGAACCGACCTGAACCTCAAATCCTCCTCCCGGACGCGCCTTCATCGTAAGCGGAAGTAAAAGAAGCGGAGAGGTGATCTTACCGGACATGGGATCGGCATCATCGAACCACTGGATGAAACCGAAAGCGAGATAAAGGATGTTGACACCTTTATCTTCAATCGATTCTTTGGCTTGGCGGTAGACAGTAGAGAAAGAGGTCAGAAGCGGATCTCCGGAATCATAGGCGAGAATCTCATCATGGCGGTTATCGGCTTCCGGATGATTGAGAAGATTCTGCCATAAGGTATTGAAATCACTCTTCCCTTTTCCGAAAGTGTTCTTCTGGTAGTAAGCAGGGATATCGAGGAAAGTGAATCTTTCCCCTTTCTTCAGTCTCGTGAAAAGAGCATCCGGACTAGGATTGGCAACAACGAGATGACGTCTATCAAAACGGAAATAAAGCAGAGGATTGAGAGTCGAGAAATCGAGAAGCTTCTTTACCGCGTGCTCGTAGTTCTCCTGTAAGGGAGTCTTTTCCTCTTCTTTCTTCACAGCAATCGGCAGGGAGTTACGGTTGTCTTCGTTGATCATGGCACAAGGTTCTTTCTTAGTAAAAAGTATACCATGTTCGAGGGTTGTTATACCAAAAAACCAGCAAAGTAAAGGGAAAGAAAATGCGAAAAATATAGAAACGGAATAATCGAGAAAATATAAGTAAAAAAGTAAATAAACAAAGGGAAAAGAAAAGTAAAACAATTCCTTAACTGCTCTATAAATCGAAAGTCAGAATCCGTTTCTTTTTCGAGCAACCCTTATCGCTTCTTCTCAGTTGTTTCTTGTGCGGAAGATAGGAAAAAGAAGAAAAGAGAAAGATTACTCTCTCAGAGAGAAAACAACGAAGTTCCACAAAGGAAAATACTGAGGATTTTTGCAAAAGAAATAGGCCCGCAACCGCTAGGCCTATTGTAGGATCAGTCTTCGATTTTATTGGCATCGAGATAGGTGTTCTCTAAGGGAGAGATAAGACGGGCGTTGACATAGCACTGCTTGAGAGTCAGCATCGTCTGCCCCTGGTAATTTCCGCTCGGGGTCTTCTCGATGAGAAGAACCGCATCGGCTTTTCCCTCCTCTAAGAAACAGAGAGGAAGCATCATCGACATCACGTTACGGGTGGGGAAGAAAGAAGGCAAGGCGTTCCGGTAATCGTAATCGACCATGCGTTTCGCTTTGCTGATCGCCTGATCCAGAGAGAACTTGAGGATAGAGAAAGCCATCGGGTTATCGCTGACTTTCTGTCTCAGATTGTTATAGAGACTCTCTTTGGTTTTCTCGTCTTTCTCCTTCTCTAGCTTGGTAAGGATCGGTTTGCAGTTGGCATAAGGAGCTAAAAGAACTTTCAGAAGAGAAAGCGGGAAACGGGAGAGATTATCGAGGATGATGTGGTTGGAATCGGTATGGATCTCCGCTTTGGGATCGTAATAGAGGTCTTGGATAGATTCGATGTAGGTAGCTTTTTCGGGAAGCTTAGCAAAGTTCTCGACTAAGACTTTCCCTAAGCCCTGACTGCCGGCTAGAGCAAATCCCTGGAAGATATATTCCTGCTCGATCTTCGGGTCATGGTTACAGAGAAGAATGCCGTAGATATCGTCATAGGTATTGTTCTTCAGACCCGTATCGAAGACCGCATATCCGGTCTTCTCATCGAGAAGAATCTTCTTCTGATACTGAAGACGGGAATAGGTGTACTGAAGATAGATCTTCAGGATGATATAAGGGTCGCTCGAGTGGTTATAGCACCAAGGTTCTTTCCTGGCTAAAGAAGCAAGCTGAACGATGGAAGCTTCAAAATCCGGGAAATAGACATGGTGAGAAAGAACGTCTTTGGCTTTCTCTTTATCGGCTCCGATGAAGTTGAGATAGTAAAGATAAGAAGTAGCGGAGTCCGATTTCTTTACCGAGGCGATCACTTCGTCTCCGTCCTTCGTCTTGAAGGAAAGAGGAAAGCAGGTTCCCGATTCCTTGACGAAGAGATCTTTCTTCTCATAGGCTTCCTGATAGTCCTTTTCGATCTGCTTCTTCAAGGAAGCGTCGTCGAGAGGAAGAAGCGTATATTCTCTTAACGAAAGCAATAATTTATCGGGGATGAAGAAGGCGTTCTCTTTCGGCTCCGGATAAGCAGGAAGCAACGCTTTCTTTTTGGAAGAAGCAGGCTTCTTATTCTCACTGGCTTTTTCTGCTTTATGGGCTTCTTTGTCCTTCGCTTTTCCCTGCTCTTTTAAAACAGTTTCTTTTTTCTCTTTCTGATTGGCTTTATGGGAAACAGGTTTGTTTCCCATTAAGAATGTGACAAAGCAAAGACCTTTTCCGTCTTTCTCTTCTTTCAGAGATAGCTCCTCCGGGAACTGGAGAAGAAGCGTCTTCATCTTGCTGAAACCGAGAGCTTTATAGTCGACATGGGCATCGGAAAGAGTCTTCGATATCTGACTTAACGGGTAGGCCTTTCCGACTTCATAGGAAGAAAGAAGAGAAAGGATCTTCTTTCTCTCCTCGGGAGAGAAGACTTTCTTTTCTTTTCCTTTTCCGTCTTTCTTCGGCTTCTTCGTAGGAGCTGGTTTCAAAGAAGAAACCTCACTTCTATCTTGATAACCTTTCACCGGCTTTAAACGCATCGTCGGCATCTCATCGTCGTGTGCGACATACTTTTTCGGCACCGAAAAATCGTGGATTGTGACAAAAACATCGGGAGATCCGGGTTTTGCATTTTCCAAAGAGAGGAAGTCGAGATCCTCAAGCAGTGGTCTCAATTTTTTATAACCGTGTTCCTCGTACGAGAATCCTTTATCCCTGAGACATAAAGCGAGTTTGGATAAAGGAATTTCGGTTTCTTTGGGGAAATTCAGAACCAACAGATCATAGATGTTCTCTTTGTCTTTCAAAGTTAACATATATGAGTGGTTTGTCCTTGCCGCCCTTTCTTTCGCGGCAGGATTATTATACGAAATGAAAGGACTCTTTTCTACCTTGTGGAAAAGTTAGGCTTTGGTAAGAATCTTCGAGAAATCCTCGGCTAAGAAAGAATCGATGGCGGCCTTTGCTTCCGGAACCAGAGAAGCGACCCTTCCCTTATCCTTGACGAGCGGATTGATATATCTCTTCTTGGAAGAGACGGCATAGGTATTCTCATCCAGAATCGTATCGACTTGCTTCACTTTCTTTAACGCGCGGAAAGAAGCAAAGTCGGCTTTGGCTTCTCTGTCTTCTTCTAACTTTGCTATCACTTCCTTTTCGGTCGTATAGAGATCATCCTCTTTCAGAACTCCTCTATCGATAGCTCTCTTCAAAAGTCTTGCGAGATATTCCATTCCATATCGGTCTTCATCCGCCACATAGACACGGGAGTTCTTCAGCGTGAGGAGAGTGAATTCGGTAGCGATATCAAGATGGGTGAAAGCCATCTCCTCTTCCCCTTCTTCGTTCTTGGTGATGGTGATATCTTTATAAAAAGCATGGATCTCCTCGGAAGTGGCAAAGCGGTAATTGAGGAAGTTATTCAGCGTGTACTCCAAGCGGTCGCTTGAGAGTTTCGGACTGTCGTTATCGGCTAAAGGATAGCGGTGATAGTCATAGACATCCTCAACCGATAGAGAAAGTTTTCTTAAGCCTTCGACGATCTGTTTATCGCTTTCCAGGATTCTTCTGGTTCTTTCTTCGGTCGCTTCCTGTTTCTCATGGTCTCCTTTGAGAAAGTCGATCACATGGGCAAAGGCAGGAGTGGCGATATCGTGGAAAAGACCGGAAAGAGAGATTTTGAGGTCACCGGTGAACTTATAAAGAATCAAAGCGACTCCTAAGGAGTGATCATACCGCGAATACGGTTTGAAATCCTTATAGAAAGGGAAAGAAGTATATTCCATTCCGCAGTGCATCCCGCATCCGCGGATCCGTTTCATCGCCGGAGCATTGAGAAAAAGGAAGAATTCCTCCGGAATATCGTTTTCATACATCGGCCATAGCGCTTTAGACATAAAGGTTCCTCCTTAGAAGTATAGACCACAATAGGATAACAAGAAAAAGCGGAGAATAAGCAGGAAAAGAGCTTTTTCTCCGCTCAAAGACTAATTGAGACTATGAAGAATGTCGGCCGGTTTCTTCCCTAAGAGGATTCCTAACGGTATCAGCATCGAAAGCAAGTCAAAGACAAGATAGATGAGGAAGAAGAGAAGAATCCAGAAGCCGGAGGCATAGAGTTTTACAAAGGAGAGAAGAAGAACAAAGATCAAGACCGGAACGATGGTTTTCGTAAGGAAGTTCGCTAATAGGTCTGCGATATTCTCCCATAGGATTTCACTCTTCTTATAGCCTAAGCACCTCTTGACACCGATCGTATATCTTAAGGAATTGACTTTACCGATATTGTCTAAGAGGGAGAAAATTAAGAAGAGAAGGATAAGACCGCCTAAGACAATCAGGTAACTCTGGGAAGCGGTAGTGAGGTCAGTAGCCCCCATCGTCTCTCTGGCAACCGATACTTTGACAAAGACAACACCCTGATCCTGATAGCGTTCGTTGAGTATTCTGACGGTGCTATCCGGATTA
>Ga0256406_1001249_pt1 | contig 42083 bp, 37 predicted proteins | sample RumenRJG_03DNA_FD_185986 | JGI IMG/M metagenome (GOLD analysis project Ga0256406, IMG submission 185986) | Bovine rumen microbial communities from Lethbridge, Alberta, Canada - RJG_03 | ecosystem: Host-associated > Mammals > Digestive system > Stomach > Rumen | place: Canada: Alberta | collected... | reverse complement strand
TTTGCTGAGGCAAGCGGAACTGTAACGTTAGGCAACGGAAATAAATATTCGTTTGCCTATACGCTTGGAACATATGGTACTTCCACCGGTCAAACGCGATTCAATTGTTCTAATGTGACCTTGATGGAAGGAAATGAGACCGCCAAAGTGATTTTTGACGGCAAAGATCTATCCAACAAGCGCAACGTCATTACAAACGATGCGCAAACTGTAAAACTTATTATCAAATATAAGAGTAGCGCAAGTTCTACTTATTATAGCGGCACTAACTACACTACCCTTACTGTCGTCGGAGAATAACCTCGCAGCCATAACGAAAGGAAACTTTAATTCTTATGAAAAAATCAGTCGTTCTTTTAAGTTCGTTATTCTTACTTGCTTCATGCGGAGGGCCTACTGTGATCAGCAGTTCGTCCTCTTCTTCCGATGTTTCTTCTAGCGGAAGCAATTCCTCCGTCAGCACAAAGACTGTCAGCACCGCAGAAGTCATCAACGCGTTAAAGCAAGCTGCCAGCGCTTCTTCGATCACTGTTCATTATCAAGAACAAGATTCCAACAACGAATGGGTGGACATGGAAGACATCTACACTTCCGATTATGTTTCGATCGACTGGAGCAAGTCTGGCTATGTTTTGTTACCAAGCTATGACGCCACATTAGGTGACAAATTGGTCTATTCGTTCCAATATGACGGAAAAGGCAATGTGGTTCTAGGGAAGGCGACTACCTATTACAACAACGATAATCAACTTGTCGGCGTTAATTCCTGCGACGACATGAATTATTTAAAACTTTTTAACACTGCCGATTATGGTTTAAAAAGCTCGCAATTCGTGGAAAACGGCGAATACGTCTCTTCAGAAGATGAGAAGATTATGACCATATTCTGCTCGATGATGGGTTATCAATATGGCGACAGCGACATCCGTATGACTTCGGTCCGTTTCGTGATTGGCGATGACGGGACGCTCTATTTCACCTTGTATCACCAAACTGATGAATATACAGAGAACGAAGAAGCGTTGCTTTATGGTTCGTTCAAAGACTATGGCACGAGCCAAAAAGAAGATTTGGCTGCGTTTGTTGCCAATTATCAATTGCCAAGCGGTCGTTTGGATGAGGCCACATTAACGGCATTGTCTTCAAAAACCGTTGCTTTTGATACTACCATTCGTTATGCCAGCACCAAAGGATGGGTGAATTACGGTACCACCAGCGTTGCTTCGGAATACGATCCAGCCCATCCGGATGATTGCAAGATGGCATACACATTGAATGACTTAATCAATCAAGAACGTTATTCTTACCTCTTGACGAAAGACGAGGATGGTTACGCCGTCGACCACTACATCAACGGTCTTAATCAAACGGCCGAAAAACGCTTCAAGTCGAATTATTACGCTTGGGACAATGGCATCTTCTCCATCCAAAAAGAACTCGACGGAACCGCCTTCTTGGGTGAAAATGGCATTTACCAATATTACGGATTCAATTTCGACCGCCTTTACGAATCCATAACGGCCATCAACGTTTTGACGGATATTCAAATCCGTGATGTTCTTTCTTTGACTTGCCAAATCCAAGATAGCACAGTCTCTTTCGTCGCGAACATCGACGCTTATTATGCCGATGCCTCTGGAAATGAGACAGCCTTATCCTTGCAAACGATTTCAACATTAAAAACCGGCGTTACGCTTGCGCTTCCAGCGCCCTTTACGGTCGAGGATGATGCCACCAAAGCCGTTCAAAACGCATTCTCTTCCTTAGAGACGGTGAATTTCGTTGCTTCTGGCCATCCTTTAAAATCCGATGGCACCGTGCTTTCTAGCGTTTATAACAACACGTATTATTACAAAGCGGGATCTTATTTCGTTGCCGATGAGATGTCGCGTCTCACTTCCGTTCGAAAACGTCATGGCTACAAGGTATTAGAACAAGGCGTCTTACCCTTTAATGTCACCCGAAACGGAATGGATAGCAGCGGCAAATGGAATCCTGGTGCCGCGGTTGCTTCTTCTGATTTCGACAAAGAAAACAGCCTTTTCTCTTTCTTGCATTTCAATGCCAGCGGCATGATCTTTAAAGCAGGGAGCAAAGATGGCGAATACGTTCTTAAAGATCAAGTCAAGACGGTGGCAGCCAATTTGCTTGGCGGTCCGACGAAAGATGAACTGGTTGACACTTCCTTGGTGGTCACCTTAGACGAACAAGGGCGCTTATCCAAGCTTTCTTATCGTTATGTCCATGGCGGAATTTTGGTTGGCCAAGAAGAATTGGCGTTCACTTATTACGAAGCGGACAAAATGCCGTTCCCTAGCGATATCGTAACGCAAGAAAGCTTTGATGCGATGGATGGAACTTTGCCCGCCGATTGGACAAAGGAATCTAACGCAAATGTTGTTACAAAATTCAAGCAGTTCTATGGCGATGATGCCGCTACCATCCCCTATTTGGCGGATGCCGTCATCTCGAATCATTGGGAATTAGGCACGAACTATTACGATAATACCGGCGATTTCTGCGTTTATAACATGTCCGTAACTGCCGATTATCGCAATCGCTTTAACGCTTATCTCAAAGAACAAGGTTTCGTAGAACAAGGCATCAATAACTTCATGTATTATGTCAAAGGATCCGTGAAGATTCGTTGGGGTATATCCAGCGAAAATCAGGATCTCTCCACTTATTTGTTCTTCGGGAAAATCGCATCGACGACCGGGAAATAATCTCTTTTAGCCCAATCTTTGTGACATTGGGCTTTTTCTTTTTGTCGCAAAAACCCTTATGTTATAATCCCCTTATGCAAAAAGCAGTTCTTTTCGATCAAGATGGTACCTTGTTGGATTCTGGTGCTGGCATCAAACATTGCGCGATTTTAACCTTGCAAATGATGCATCTTCCATTGATTCCTTATGAAGACCTCGATTTCTTTATTGGGCCGCCACTACGTGATTGTTTCCGTCTTTGCCATGTTCCCGAGGAACGAATCGAAGAAGCCGTCCGCATTTATCGCGATGCTTACGAAGGAAAAGGCGATGGCTATTTAGAAGCCACCCCGTATCCGGGAATCGTGGAGATGCTTCAACATTTACGCTCCCAAGGTCTTAAAACCTACGTTTGTACTTCCAAAGGAAAGCCTTTGGCTGAAATGATTTTGCAATCCTTTGGCTTATCTTCTCTTTTTGATGGCGTTTATGGCGCGACGTTGGATGGTTCTTTAGCCACGAAGCCTGAAATCATCCGTCATTGCTTAGTCGAAGAGAAACTCGACACCAATGCGTTGATGGTTGGCGATACCGTCTTGGATTTAAGAGGAGCGAAAGCCAATCGTCTTCCCTTTTTCGGTGTCGAATGGGGTTATGGCGACACGAAACAAATGCGGCAAGAAGGCGCGACGGCGCTTCTTTCTTCCGTAGCAGAATTAGAAAAAGCAATCTTGTCCTGGAACAAAAACGATTGATTTCATCGCATATTGCTTTGCCTTTCACTCGTTTTTGTTTATCTTATTTGCGGAGATTTGTTTATGAAATTCTCTTTGTCCGATCCTCTCTTTGTCTCGATTCTCTCTTTGAGTCTCATTTTTCTAGCCACAATGTTAGGTTCTTCTTTCGTTTTCTTTTTTAAGAAAGCGATGGGCCCTAAAGTCAAGGCGATGGTACTTGGCTTTGCGGGCGGCATCATGATTGCAGCTTCGTTCTTTGGCTTATTGATTCCTTCCGTGAATCAGTCCAAAGCCAGCGATATTTATTCGAATATCGCCTATTTGCCCCCTACCATTGGGTTTTTGCTGGGTGCTGCCATGTTATTCGGGCTTGACAAAATTGTGCCGCACTTCCATAAGCTACAAAACGTGGAAGAAGGCCCGTCAAATCGGCGCGCCTTATCACAGAATTTACGATTCTTTTTAGCGGTCACGATGCATAACATCCCCGAAGGTTTAGCCGTCGGCTTCGCTTGTGGCTTAGCGTTAAACCACCGTGGTCAAGCCGACATCGCTTCCCTTTGCTTTGCCGCTTTCTCTTTGGCACTTGGCATCGCGATTCAAAACGTGCCCGAAGGCGCGGCAGTTTCTTTGCCGATGTATAGCGACGGCATGAAGAAAAGCAAGGCATTCTTATTTGGCGCTGCTTCTGGCATTGTCGAACCGATATTTGGCATCATTGCTTTATTTTTAGCCCAGTTAAGCGTAGTCACGCCTTGGTTACTCGCCTTTGCGGCAGGGGCCATGATTTATGTCACGTTAGACGAAATCTTACCCGAAGCAAGAGAAGACCATTTCGACCATTTTGCGATGTGGAGCTTTGTCATCGGCTTCACGCTCATGATGGTGTTAGAAATTGTGTTGGACTAGGAAGGACAAAAAGCCGATGAAACGTGCGATATTCTTTGATTTGGATGGCACATTGTGGAACGCGCTAGGCACGATTTGCCATGCCTGGAATGAGGCGATGAAGAAAGCTGGTTTGCCTTATCGCTTTGATTTAGTAAAAATACAATCCTTTATGGGGTTAACACCGGAAGAGACGTGCCCTTTGGCATTCCCGGATGCTGACTTAGCAACTGGCATGACTTATTTCAAGCTTGCGCTTCAAGAAGAGATTGCCGAACTTGCCATTCATCCCGGCACATTATACCCAGAAGAAAAGGCGACTTTAGAGACCTTATCCAAACTTTATCCGTTATATATCGTATCCAATTGTGATAAAGGCTATATCGAAGACTATTTGAAAGCGTGCGGCACTTCTTCTTATTTTCAAGGCCATGTCTGTGTCGGCGATACGGGGCTTGGGAAGGCCGATAACATCGTCTATCTGAAGCATAAAGAAGCGATCGATGAAGTCATTTATGTCGGCGATACCAAGAAAGACCAAGACGAGGCAAGAAAAGCCGGTGTCTTCTTTATTCATGCTGCGTATGGCTTTGGCAAAATTGACCCTGAACCAGCGAAAATTGATCGCTTAAGCGACTTACCGTTTGCCATTCAGAAACATTGGATTGACTAAATCTTTGCTTTTTCTTCGTCCTTGACCGTTATACAATTTGGCTAAGGATGGTGAAAATATGAGCCAGAAAACCGCGGTCAACGCACCGCAAGAGCAGCCTTTTCGGCTGAATTATAAGCGTACCTTTTTAATTGGTTTCGCTTTCTTTGGAATTTTGCTGTTGTGGCAAGTCTATGATTCTTGGTGTCCGACATTTTTGACGGATCTCTTCACGAAAGCCATTTATCATGGCGAAGAAGGCCATCAAGAGGATGTGCAGTATTTAGTCGGCGTCATGATGGCGTTAGACAATTTAGCGGCGTTAATCATGCTTCCGATTTTCGGGCATTTATCTGATAAAACGCATACAAAGATCGGAAAACGAATGCCTTATATCTTAGTCGGCACTTTCGTTTGTGTGGTCGCGTTCCCGTTTATTCCTCTCTTTTTCTACTTCAATAACCTTGCGGGCACCATCGCGATGATGGCCATCGTTGTTTTCTTCGCCATGATGTACCGCAATCCTGCCGTTTCTTTGATGCCAGACATGACGCCAAAACCATTACGATCGAAAGCAAACGGCATCATCAATATCATGGGCTATATCGGCGGTGCGTTTGCAACAGTCGTTGGTATCGTCTTCGTATTATCCGAGTATTTAGGCACCAAGAAAAACGCCGATGGCACCTTGGCTGCCCATACTTGGCAGTACCACAACATCTGGGCGATTGAAGCGCCATTCTTAATCGCTTCGGTTTTGATGTTAATTTCCGCCTTAGTGCTTTTCTTTAACATCAAAGAAAACAAAATCGAAGAAGAGATGGCTCCGGAGATGGCGCGTGGCGAGAGATATAGCGAAGCCGCGACCAAAATCACAGAAGATGCCCCACTAAGCAAATCAAACCGCATCATGCTTTGGCTGATTTTAATCGCGGAGTTCTTCTGGTTCATGGCTGATAACGGAATCGGCACATTCATGGGGAACTACACGATTTATTACCTTGCTGCCTCTAGCCGTTCGAATATGATGAATACGATTGTGGGCGGTGTGGGTTCCGTGATCGGCTTTGCTTTAGGTGGTATCATCGCTTCGAAAATCGGACGGAAATGGACACTCGTTTCCGGCTTAAGCTTAACGCTGGCCGGCTATTTGCTTTGGACGATTTTGAACTTTACCGTTTTAAAAGGGGCAGCCGGAAGCGGCTCTTTCCCCTTTGTGCTCTATCTCATTTGGTTTATCAAAGGTTTCGGCATGAGTTTAGTTCATGTGAACTCCTATCCGATGGTGGTTGAACTTTGCAGCAACCATAAAATCGGTCGTTTCACGGGCTATTACTATGCCGCTTCTATGGCAGCCCAAACGATTACGCCTTGCTTATTAGGACTTCTCTTGCTCCATCCCAAGTTTAACTTCGGTTATCTTCCGGTTTACGCCTTGGCTTGTCTTACGGTATCGTTTGTGGTGTTCTTATTTGTGAAAAATGTAAGAAGCACGAAGACATCGTTCAAAAAAGGATTAGAATCAATGGATGCCGAGGACTAAGCCATGAAAAAAGCAAACTGCATTGCCCAATTAAACCCCCTATTTCTCGAAGGTATCGCCCATCGGGGATTACACGATGAAACCCGAACCGAGAATGGATTAAACGCATTCCAAAACGCGGTGGATCATCGTGTCGCGATTGAATTAGATGTCCATTTGACCAAAGATGGCGTCTTAGTCGTATGCCATGATTCCGAATTAAAACGCGTGACGGGGAAAGAAGGCGTCATCGAACATTTGACGTTAGACGAAATCAAAACAAACTATCGGCTTTTAGATGGTGAGCAAATCCCGACATTCCAAGAGGTTTTGTCGCTCGTCCATGAACAAGTCCCGATGGTGATTGAGATGAAAGTCTACGAAAAGAACTACACCCCGTTAGCAAAGCGTTTAAAAAACGAACTCCAAGGGATCAAAGACAAAAAGAACTATCTGATTATTTCTTTTGATCCGCGTGCTCTGTGGAAAATGAAAAAACAGGGATTTATCCGTCAATTGTTAGTCACCACCACCCACGAATGGACGTATGGCCTTCGCCACACCGTCGAAAGCTTGGACTTAGAGGACAAGATGTTAGAAGAAAAACGGGTACAACGTTATCAAAAGAAACATTTGGTGAACGTTTGGACCATCGAAACGGAGGAACAACTACAAAAAGTCGTGCCCTATTGCGATACGGTCACGTTTCAAAACATTTCTCCTGAGCAAGTCAGAAACGCCTTACATCGTTAAAAGGAATGTGTAACAATAGCCATTTTCAAAAAATGGCTATTTTTATTTTATCATCGAATGAATTTGTTACCTTTTATTCATAAAAATCAATGGATAATTTTTAACATTCGCCGAAAAAATAAATTGACATATCCCGAAATCGTTTTAGTGTTGTAACCGTATCAAAATCGAGGTGCATTTACGAAAAATAAAACGAGAAATGCCGCGTTATTTGTTCTTTTTGGCGCTGCCTTATTGACTGGTTGCCAAAGTACGATTTCTACTTCTTCTACCTCTTCCGAAACGAATCCGTCCAGCTCTCTTCCCGCTTCAACGGAAGAAAACAATCAAGTCATTGTGACTTTGGATTACGAAGGACGGCAAGACAATGTCATCTTAGAAGTGAAAAAAGGAGATATTATCCGTTTAGGGCAATATTCTATCGTCGGGGATGAAGAAACGGAATATTGGACGGATGAATCCGGAGTGGTTTATTATGCGTCGGGCGCTACGACGGTGACCAAGTCCATGATTTTAAAAGGGCATTGGAAAGCTTATCAATTCGAATACAAAATCAATGAAGATGCGACGGGCTACACCTTGGTTGCTCTCCATCAATCGCAAGGCGCTGAAGTTTCGATTCCTTCGACGTATCGGAATCTTCCCGTCATTGCGATCGGAGCGGACGCTTTCGCCAAATACGGTGCAGCAATCACGAAACTCACGATCCCTTCGTCGGTGACGAGCATTGGCTCGACCGCTTTCCTTCCCTTGACGGCAATCGAAAATCTGACAATCCCATTTGTCGGTCTTTCTGCCGAGGAAGAAAGCGGCTATTTAGGTGAAGCTTTCGGTATCGCAATGCGTCAGGTGCAAAAAGACTTCCTCCCGAAGACATTGAAATCTGTCACCATCACGAATCAAGAAACGGTCCCAGACTATGCGTTATCCGATGTCTCAACATTAGAAAAACTGACGTTTGTCGAAACAAAGACACTGGGCCACTATGCCTGTTCCAATCTTCCTTTGTTAAGGTCGGTTGAACTTGGAAAAGTCGAGAATATCGAGATGTATGCTTTCTCTGATGATGCAGCGCTTGCTTCCATCACCTTACCTGAAGGTTTAAAGACCATTGATGAGTTTGCCTTCCGCAATACGGCATTGACCACTTTGACATTCCCCGCAAGTTTGGAATCTTACGTTTCTTATGGCGATATCCCTCAACTTGCTTCGTATTCGGTGACGCAAGGGAACAAGTCGTTCACCGTTGTTGATGGCGTTCTCTATAATGCGGGTAAAACAGAGATTGTTTCTTATCCACGCGCTAAAGAAGGAACCAGTTTCACCTTGCCCGAAAGCGTAACCAAGATTGGCACAGGCGCATTTGCCTATACCTCTCTTACTTCCGCCGATTTAGCGAACGTGACGGATATTGGCGATTATGCCTTTATGCATAGCGCGCTTAAAGGAATCACCATTTCTCGCAAAATCATTCACATCGAAACGAATGCCTTCCAAAGTGCCGCGCTTACTTCTGTGACATTTGAAGAAAGCGATTCTCCTCTTACCATCGATACTTTAGCCTTCTCTTCTTTATCTAAACTAACTTCAATCGCCTTGCCAAAACGAGTGACGACCGTTTCGGACCGCATGTTGGCCTATAATTCTGCTTTGACGACCATTACCTTCTCCTCTTCGTTAAAATCCGTTGGGAAGCAAGCCTTTAACGGCGACGCGGTTTTAACTGGCCTTGAGTTGACATTCCAAGATGCCGCCTCGATCGGGGACAACGCATTCCATAATTGTGATGCCTTGACGACTGTGAAAGTACATTTTGATGAGGGTGTCACGACGTACCCAACCTTAGGAGAACAGCAATATATGCCGTTAATTGCCGTCGATGATGCGGAAACACAAACCGCGTTAAAAGCCGCTTGGGCTAGCCACGCTGACAGCATTATCGTAGGAATCCCCGATATGTTTGTGGTCTCTAGCGACGGGAAGACCTTAACTTCTTATACCGGAACCAAAGACGCCGTCGTGGAAATTCCTTCTTCCGTCACCACGATTGCGCCGAATGCTTTCGCCAATCATAGTGAAATCAAAGAGCTCATCATTCCTTCCAGCGTAAAGACGTTTGGCTATCGTTGCTTTAGCAAACTCACTTCCTTGGCTGCGGTAAGATTTCATGGGGATGACTTCTCTTCTATCTCCTATCTTGACGCCAATGGCAATGCCGTTACAAGCTCACAAAACTTGTCGAGTCTCTTTTATGACAGTCAAGAACGCATCCTCATTGCCGATAACGACACTGCGCTTGCTTCCTTAAAGAAAGCATATTCTTCATTCACCCAACTTGGTTATTACACGGAATCTCAGGTCAAAACATCCGGTGATTACTATCTTTCTAGCGATGGAACCTCGGTTTTGTCTTATGCCGGGGACGTGGCGACTCCCGCGCTTCCTAGCGGTGTGACTTCAATTGCCGTGAGTGCTTTTAATGGACGAAAGATCACATCTATCGATTTAAGCCATGTGACTACGATCGGTTATAAAGCATTCTATGGCACAAAGTTAACCGCATTGACGTTACCTTCCAGCGTGACTTCCATCGGCGACTCTTCGTTTGCTTATTGTGAAAGTCTCACGAGCGTAACGATTGATGATGCGGCTGTCACCATCGGCGGCAGTGCCTTTGACTCCGACACGGAATTAAGCGAATTCTCATTTGGTTCAGGCGCCGTCCGCCTAGAAGGTGGCAGCATTTGGGCGAGTTGCGATTCGCTTGAAACCTTAACGGTTCCGAATACTTTAGCTTACATCCAATATGATGCGTTTGCTGACTTTGATGGCACCGTTTCTTGCGAGTTCACCCAAGGCTACGCCGATGAGCATTACACGACGGATGATGGTGTCTTCTATGACGGCAACACGAATAACGACGTGGTTTGGGCCGAAGAATAACGGCTCTGTAACTTTTAAGGTGGTTGGAGCGAAACCGACCGCTCGAAGCTGTAACCATGAGGTGGTTTGGCCCAAGGCCGTCCGCGAGGGCGGCCTTTTCCTTGCCGTAAGACCCGGCACCGGCTACCTGTCTCGGAAGAGGCTCTCAGGCGCGGGCTTTTCGCGAAAGCGCCCCCCGCGGCAAACCGTCGAAAGCCGTAACAAACAAGGTGGTTAGTCAAAAAGCCAACCACCTTAGAAGTTACAGAGCCCTTTAAACTTAGAAGGCATCTCCTTTTGGGAGGTGCTTTTTTATTCCTCTGGATTTTGTTTTCTTTGCTTTTTTATAAAAATTACGTTTAATAAGAGATAATAAATAAAACAGTAAAATTTTTGTCCTCTCAAAACCTATGGTTTATTACTCGTTTCTGTACGATGAATGGCTTAAGGTGTCATGATGGAGAAGAAAAAACGGAGTCATTTCAAACTCCGTTTTTTTCAAAGCATCAATCAATCAATCCGCCATTCCCACTCATAGAGAATTGAGAGTTATACAACGATGCATAGAAACCATTTTGCGCCATTAAGCTATCATGGTTCCCCTGCTCAATGATGTTCCCATCCTTCATGACCAAGATCAAATCGGCATTACGAATGGTGGAGAGACGATGCGCGATGACAAAGGAAGTTTTGCCTTTGCTTAAACGGTCCATCGCTTCCTGAATCTTTTCTTCGGTGCGGGTATCAACGTTAGAGGTCGCTTCATCGAGAATCAGCATCGGCGCTTTCTTTAACATGGCACGGCCGATGGTAATAAGCTGCTTCTGACCGCCCGATATGGCGGAATCTTGCTGAATTTGATAGTCCAATCCCCCTGGCAAAGAACGCACAAAGTGTGTCAAATGGGCATCATGGATGACGTTCTTGAAGTCTTCCTCGGTGATGTTCGGTGTGTTGTAAGCAAGATTCTCCCGTAACGTGCCGTCAAAAATCCAAGTCTCTTGCAATACCATCGCAAAGAGTGAATGTAATTCCGCGCGAGACAAATCGCGGAGATTAACTCCATCGATCGTAATGTTCCCGCTGCCAGTTTCGTAGAATCGCATCAAAAGATTCACCATCGTGGTCTTGCCCGCACCTGTCGGACCTACGATTGCCACCTTGCTTCCTGCTTTGACATGGGCAGAGAAATCGTGGACGATTTCCCGTTTTCCGTCATAGGAGAACGAAACATGATCAAAGACAACCTCTCCTTTTAACGGGGCGTGGCCTTCACCAGTGAGCAATAACGGTTTTCCGTCTTCGTTCGGAAGTTCGCCTTCGTTTAAGAAAGCAAAGACGCGTTCAGAAGAAGCGGCTGCCGATTGCAACGAGTTCATCGCTTGGGCAATCTGGCTTAACGGGGATTGATAAAGATTGACATACATCAAGAAAGCCGCGATTGTTCCCATGGTGACACCTGGCGCTTTCGCATTCATTAAAAGTCCACCAGCAATGCAAACCGCCGCATAGGAAAGATAACTTAGAAACGACATCAAGGGTTGCATTAAGCCACCAAAGATTTCTGACTTGAACATCGCGTCTTTTAAGTCGCGATTCTTCTTGTTGAATTCTTGTTTTTCCCGGTCTTCGGTGTTGAAGACTTTAATAACCATTTGGCCGTTATAGTTTTCTTCGACCATGCCGTCGACGTCGCCAACTAAGGTTTGACGTCGCATAAACTGTGGGCCAGCAATCTTTAAAATAACAACCAGGACAACCACGATGATCGGAAGCAACGCCAAAGCGACTAACGTCATTTGCCAACAAGTGCAGAACATCGCGATAATCGCGGCGATGATGGTGAGCAAAGAACTGACTAACATCGAAACGGATTGTCGCAACGATTGGGCGATTTGGTCGACGTCATTCGTGAGACGAGACAAGATATCGCCGATGGAATTGCTGTCGAAATAACGTAACGGAACAACATTAATCTTCTTCTCGATTTGTTCGCGGAGTTCTTGCGAGTAACGTTGCGAAATGACGGCCATAACCCTTGAAGAGACATAGGCGCAAATGGCTTGTGCAACATAGAAAATCGCCAAGATAATGCCGAGTTTCGTAATGTCTTGCAGGATATCGTTCGCGGTCGTATCGTCTTTGGCGGCTGCCAAATTCGTTAATTGATTTGTTAAATCCTTTAAAACCTGAGGGCTATAAACGGATAGCACGACTGAGATGACAATGAACACGGCAGCCACGATGAAAATCGGCAGGTATTTCTTCATGGCTTTGCCAAGGGCTTTCCAACTCTTGACTGTGCTTTTCATATCCGGAAGCTTTTCTCCGGCCATCGGCCCACGACGGGGTCCTCTTCTCATGGCTGCGCTCATAAACCAAGTTCCTCCTTCGAAAGTTGCGATAAAGCAATATCGCGGTAGGTGGGGCAATTTTCTAACAATTCATGGTGCGTGCCGTATCCTACCATCTTGCCTTCGCTTAACACCACGATCTTATCGGCATCCATGATGGTGCCGATTCGTTGGGCGACAATCAGTTTTGTGGCATTCTTTTCGGCGCTTTTTAAATTCTCTCTAACGGCATGATCCGTTTTGAAATCCAAGGCAGAGAACGAATCATCGAACAATAAGATTTGCGGTTTCATCGCGACGGCACGCGCAATGCAAAGCCGTTGCCTTTGCCCACCGGATACGTTCGTGCCACCTTGGGCAATCGGCGCATCGTATTTTTCAGGCATTTCTTGAATGAAGGAATCCGCTTCCGCGATTTTAGCGGCATTCTCAATTTCTTCTTCACTTAAAGAAGGATCGCCAAACGCAATGTTGGACTTGACGGTGCCAGAGAATAACAACCCTTTCTGTGGCACGTAGCCAATCAAAGAATGTAATGTCTTTTGTTTTAAGTCTTTGACATTCACGCCATTGACGAGCACTTCGCCTTCCGTGCAGTCAAAAAGCCGTTCAATCAAATTCAAGATCGTGGTTTTCCCGGAACCCGTTTCGCCGATAAACGCGATGGTTTCTCCTTGCTTTGCAGAAAACGAAATGTCTTGAATCACGTTGCCATCCCCTTGCGGATAAGCAAAGGAAACATGGCGGAATTCCACACTGCCTGTTTCAGATTGCGGCGCTTCTTCTTTGGGATCGGTAATGCTCGAAGAAGAGTCCAGCACGGCGTTAATTCGTTTTGCGCTGACTTGCGCTCGGGGAAGCAAGAAGAACATCATGAGTAACATCATGAATGACATGATGATTTGGGTGGATAACATCATGGTCGATAAGATTTGCGCATAGTCGGTGGTCTTATTCTTAATTAAATAGGCACCAATCCAATACACCGCCAAAGAGACGCCGTTCATGATTAAAGTGATGACTGGCGAAAGTAACGCCATCGCTTCGGAAGTAAAGAGCTGATCTTTCGTTAAGGCATCATTGGTCTTTTTGAATTTCTTTTCTTGATAATCTTCGGCATTATAGGCATGAACCACGCGGATGCCGACGATGTTTTCTCTTGTGATACCGTTCACACGGTCTAAGAGTTTTTGCGCACGGGTGAATTTTGGCATGGCAAACACCATGGTTAGCACCAATACCAAAACGAGTACCACAACCCCGACAACCATCGGCCACATCAAAGTCCAAGAAACGGATTGCACCTTGCAAATGGCCCAAATCACCGTGACCGGAGCGGCAAAGAACATACGGAATATCACCAAAACGGTCATTTGATACATTTGAACGTCGTTCGTGGTTCGGGTAATTAAGGAGGCAGTCGAGTATTGGTTAATTTCTGCTAAAGAGAAATCGGTGACTTTATTGTTTAACGCCTGCCGCACTTTGGTGGAAGTATCCGCCGAAACATACGATGCCAGCAAAGAAATCACGACTTGGCAGCCAACCATTCCTGTTGCTGTGGCAACCATCATGCCACCTTGATACCAAATGTCGCCTGTCGAAGCATTGGCGACGCTTTCTAACGAAGACAAAGCCGTTCCGCTTAAGCCCATGGACTGCGCCAAAGTAACAATATCATTCCAAGGAAAAGGAGAGACATTGCGGTAGGGTTCATACAATGCCGCCAGCCCCAGCGTGTTAAAAAACGATTCCGGGTCGTTATGGTAATTCAAATATTGAATGGCTGAGGTAATACCGGAAATATAGTCCATTAAAAGCATAGTGCAATAGACTTGAAGCACCGTGAATCCCAGGATAAAGGCCACAAACAGCCAGTCTTTCCAGGACAAATAACGAGTTAGTTTTCCCATGCTAGTTCTCCTCCTCTGCCACGAGTTCCTTCCAGGCATCTAACAAAGCATTAGATTCTTGGATGTACTGTGACATTCTTTCTTCGCCGAAGGCCTCAATCAGGCGTTTTTGTCTTGCCCGTAACCGTTGATGCAAGGCATTGGCGCGTTTTTTCCCTTCTTCTGTCAAGAAGACCCGCACTTTCCGTCGATCGTTAGGATCTGTCTTACGAATGACTAAGCCCTTTTTCTCTAAATTCTTTAAGGCATTGCCAATACGACCTGTCCCCACGTGAATTAATTCCGCGAGTTCCCCGGAATAAATTCCTTCGGGGCTACGGTCAAGAAAATATACGATGGCATGCTCACCGGCCGTTAAGTGTTCTTCGTGACGGGGCGGAACGTGACGAAGTCGAAACATGAGATCATCGATTTCGTCACAGAGTTGTTCTTCATCCATGGCCATACCTCCAATCGCACGTCCGATACTATAGGAGGAGAGAAAAGAGAATTCAACGAAAAAATCTCATAGTGTGAGAAAAACAATGAAAAACAACGAATTTAACGAACAAAATCCGCGAAAAATTAAAGTACCTAAAGCGATGTAACCCCCTGGTTACCGCAAAGAAAAATGAGAAAGAACAACCAGATTAGGCTCTTCTTAGTCTGTCAAGAAAAATACAAAGTAAAATGTGTTGATTTTGATTGACATATCGATGACCTGCTTTATGCTAACCTCGGATTTCGGAATATTGCATATCTATCCCTAATATTGAATAAAGATACAGTTACCCTGATTCTTTGTTTCATAGAGTTCCTTAGATTTGTCAATTTCCTCCGTCCGGGAGCCATGTTTACCCCCTTCTACATGGCTCCTTTTTATTGCAATTAGGTACAAATAAAATACGATTAATTCTTTTTAAAATTAATATTGCGATATTATTAATAAAAAATAGGTAACAAATATATTCGTTATTATATAAATATTTTGTTACCTTTTTCTTACGGTTATCTTATCGTCGCCATGCGCTTCTCCAATCAGAAACGAACTATCATCATGATGAGAAGCAATGTTATTGGCGATTTCTTTTTCGTCATAATTGGCGTAGCAATACACGCAACGATGCGGGCAAGAATTATAGGCGCCGATGTCGACCGTCTGGACGCAATGGCAGCCTTTGCCAGGCCGGATTTGAGAAAATGGGAAGCTTTTTCCTGTCCAAGCTTTCATCCGGTCATAAGGAATACAATCGCCCGCGACAAAACCGCATTCAACGAGATTTCGTTTCTCATAACAGGTTTGCACTTGCATGCCATGGGCTTTTGCACTACTAGAAAACCCTTGCCCAATGGCTTTGTAGTCTTCTTCCGTCCACTCCTTTGCCTGTAGTTCCTTCGCGTGACGCCTTGTGTTTTGGTACGAATCAAGAAACGAAACAATGATGCGTTCCGTGGCACCATCCAAAGATGAAACTAAATGATCAAACGCTTTTAAATGGTAAGCAATGGAATAGCGAGGCGATAGAAATATCGGATCGTAACGGACATCAACATGATCTTTGCCTAACAGATTCGCTAATGTACGCACCGCTTCAATGACTTTCTTCTTATCTCCCACTCCCGGCTCAATTTCCTCATGATATGGGGTGATGGTAACTTGAAAAAGAATCGGCACATGATAATGCGATAGATATGGTAGTATCGGCGTAGGATTCTTCGAACAAAACACCAAGGCATCGATATTGGAAACCAAGATCCGCGACACTTGGGTAGGAAAGAACGGATTCCGCACGTCAAAATAACCGGCTTCATAACGGGCATCGAACCATTTTGCATAGAAGGCAGGAATATCGGTACGTCCACTCGCAAACACAATCATATAGAAATAGGATAGCACGGAATGATTCGTTCTCCTTTGTAAGCGTCCGAAACCAAATCGGATAAAAATTTTGAAAATACGTTCAAAAAAATATTCCGCCGTTTTCCGTTTGCACTGAACTAATCGCATAGGAGGAATCAAGTCATCATGTCTGATTCTTTGAAAAAGTATCTTGCCGAGTTCATCGGCACCTTCGTCCTCATGGTGTCATCGGTGTCGGCGCTGGCTATGTGGGCACGGCTCTCGCCTTCGGCACTGTCATCATCATCTTAGCCTATTCCGTAGGCCGTATCTCAGGCGGTCACGTTAACCCAGCAGTTTCGCTTGCCATGGCGATTCGGGGCGATATTTCTTGAAAGGATTTCTGCTTCTATGTCATTGCGCAAATCTTTGGTGCCGTCTGTGGTTCTGCGACCATCGGTGCCATTCGTGGCGGTTATGCTGTCACGGGTGCAAACATTGTGGAAGCCGGTTACCTTGCCACGCTAGACAACAAAGGTGTTGCTTACACTTGCGCCTTTGTGAAGGAACTCGTGTTGACGTTCCTCTTTGTGTTGGCGGTTCTTGGCGTCACGGCAGACGACAAATTCAGCCAAGTCGGTGGTTTGGTGATCGGTATGGCGTTAACCGCGCACACTTGGTCGGTGACGGTATCACCAATACTTCGGTGAACCCGGCTCGTTCGCTTTCTGCCGCCATCTTCTCGGCCATTGGTGGCCATATGGATGGTCTCAAAGAGATCTGAATCTTCATTTTGGCCCCACTCGCTGGTGGCGCATTAGCGGCGCTCGTTTGGAAAATATTCCAAGACAAAAAAGCAGCCAAAGCCGCTTAATCTTATCGTTTGGATTCAGGAACCTCGTCTTGTGCGGGTTCTTTTTTTATTAGCGAAAACGCAACTTATAATTTCAATGATTGCATTTTTCTACATTTGTTCTACACTGATTCCGTTATGTGGGGGAAAGATAATTGCTTTTACATCAATCGCCAAATTGACGAGCCCGAAGGATCCGAAAGCATCTTTTATCGGCATTTGCACGCTTACTACGAAATCCTTTTCTTCTTTCGTGGGAACGTGGCTTTCTCCGTGGAATCGGAACAGAAAAAGCTTGAACCTGGCGATATTGTCTTGGTCCAGCCGGGCAAATATCATTTCGCTACCGTTGGAAAAGAGACCTATGAACGTTGCGTTGTCTCGTTTTTCTCCTCCATCTTGCCAGCATCACTACAAAAGAAAATCGCGAATATCGGTCCTTTCTTTGTCTCTGATCCACCATTAAAACATTTATTCCACGAATTAGAAGATATCCCCTCTGATTATGCCGATCCCGATGATCAAGAAATCATATTCCAATGCCGGCTCGACGAAATTTTGATTCGTCTTGCCGAGGGGGCTAACGCCTCTTCTGCGGAATCTTATAACGCGTTAACCCGCTCGGTTTTGGCATATTTAGATAGCCACATCTCCGAACCGATTAATATTTCCCGAATGAGTGAAGAACTCCACTACTCAAAATCTCATATCAGCAACGCATTCACGAAAAGCATGAATTGTTCTTTAATGCGTTATGTCCGCTCGAAGAAAATCATGGCGGCCCATGCTTTGATTGAAAGTGGCGTTAAGCCGAAAAAAGCCGCAGAGGAATGCGGCTTTGAAGACTATTCGACGTTCTATCGTTCCTATTGCAAAATCATCGGCCATTCTCCTTCTCGAACGGAAGGCGGAACGTTCGATGCCTCAGACGATAACCGTCATTGATGCAGGAATCACGCTTTCGGTTTGAAGTAACGGAAGGCATTTTGATAAGAAACGTTCTCGACAATCTTGCCGAGCGTCTTTTCGTCGTTCGGATAACGTCCTTGTTCTACGAGCGAAGCCAGGAATGAGCAAAGTTCACGGCGGAAGAAATCATGACGAGAGAAACTAAGGAACGAACGGCTGTCGGTTAACATGCCGATAAAGCAAGAAAGTAAGCCATCTGCGCTTAAATAGGTCATTTGTTTCCAAATGCCATCATAGTGATCGTTGAACCACCAAGCGGCGCCGAGTTGAAGCTTCCCTGCTTCCGGTCCTTCCTGGAAGCTATTCATTGCGCTCACTAAAGCAAGATAGTCCTTGTCGTTTAACGTATAGAGGACGGTTTTTGGCAAGGCGTTCTTATCTTGTAAGGCAGAAAGCAGCGCTTCTAGTGAAGAGGCGATGGGCCAGTCCCCGATGGCGTCATAGCCATAGTCGGGGCCATATTTTCGATAGCCGGCTTGATTGACGTTCCGAATGGGTCCGAAATGGAATTGCTGGACCATACCATATTTCGTATACTGCTCGCCCAAATGGAGCAAGAGATAGCTTTGATAGAGTGCCACTTCTTCATGAGACAATGTCTTGCCTTCCAACCGTTTTTGGAAGACGGCGTTGGCTTTTTCGTAATTTGTGTTGGGATCAAAGCAAAGTTCGGAAATGCCATGGTCTGCTGCCCGCGCGCCAAACGAAACAAAATAAGTAAGCCGACGATCAAAAGCATCCAAGAAATCTTGCAGATTCGAGATCGATAACGAAGCAGCCGCTTCTAGTTTCTTCACCCAAGGCAAGAATCCATCTAACGTAATCGCAATCGCAGGATCGGGTCTGAAGCAGGGATATACCTTTGTTTTTAATGTCTTATCCCCTGCCATTTTGACATGATAGGCTAAGTTATCCGTTGGATCATCGGTGGTAAAAAGATAGGCCACATGGCTCATTTCTAGAATTTTACGGACCGATAACTGCTTTAACTTCGTATTGGCCTCGTCATAAATCTCTTTGGCCGTTTCGGGACAAAGCGGTTTTGTGATGCCGAAGTATTCTTTTAATTCTAAGGCACACCATTCATAGACGGGGTTTCCGACAAAATAAGGGAAGCATTCCGCGAATTTTTCGAATTTCTCCCAGTCGCTACGCGAACCGGTGATGTAATCTTCTGAAACGCCCATTTCGCGAAGTAAGCGCCACTTATAGTGATCGCCTTTGCCATTTTTCCCTAACCAGGCTTCCGTGATGGTGCCTAAGGTACGATCTTCGGCAATGGCCGCTGGATCTAAGTGGCAATGATAGTCAAAGATTGGCATGTTCGCGGCATGCTTTTCATATAATTCTTTCGCTAAGTCGCCATTCAAAAGATAATCGTCACCCATAAATGTCTTCATGTGATTTCCTCTTTTTCTTCCGCCTAATATTGTGCAAGCAAACGTCACAAAATACCACGGAACGTTACAAGAAGAAGAAAAGAACGCAATCGCCTGCGATTGTTTTGCAAGGAAGCAATCGGAAATTGCAATGGCTTCTTCCCACAAAGACTCATAGAATAATAGCGCGAGGAACAATCTATGAAATTAGTGTTTCGTTGGTTTGGCCCAAAAGATAGCATTCCGCTTTCGTATTTGCACGAAATCCCAAATCTTTCGGGCGTGGTGACGGCTGTTTACGATCAAAAACCCGGAGAAGTCTGGAGCGAAGACTCACTATGCCGTTTAAAAGAAATGGCGGCTGCCCATGGACTAGCCATGGAAGTCATCGAATCGATTCCGGTCAGTGAAGATATCAAGCTTGGCACGGCAAAACGCGATGAGCACATCGAAGCGTTCCGGAAGAATTTGGCGCTGGTCGGCCGTTATGGCGTGAAATGCGTTTGCTATAATTTCATGCCGGTCTTTGATTGGCTACGGACGGATATGCATCATCAAAATCCTGATGAATCCAATTCTTTGGCTTATTCACGCGACGATTTTGATAAGGTGGATCCCCATCATTTGCATCTCCCTGGGTGGGACGAATCGTATTCGCCAGAAGAATTGCAGTCTTTGTTAAACGCCTATCAGAACGTTTCTCATGAAGAATTGTTCGATCATTTAGTCTATTTCTTAAAAGCCATTGAAGATGTCTTAGACCAATATGACATCAATATGGCCATCCATCCCGATGATCCGCCATGGGACGTGTTTGGTTTGCCCCGTATTGTTTCAAATGAAGCAGACTTTGACCGTCTCTTCAAAGCCGTGCCGAATCGTCATAATGGCATGACGCTTTGCACAGGTTCATTAGGCGCAGGACGTTGCAATGACATTCCGCATATGGCGGCCAAATATGCGAAAGAAGGCCGCATTTACTTCGCCCATCTTCGGAATGTCCTATACACTGATAATCGCGATTCGTTCGTCGAAGTTGGCCATGATACGAAATTAGGCTCATTAAATATGTACGCCATCGTAAAAGCCTTAGTAGACAGCGGATTTGATGGCTACGTCCGTCCTGATCATGGTCGAAATATCTTCGGAGAAAACGGAAAACCCGGCTATGGTTTATATGACCGTGCGTTAGGATGCGCTTATATCAACGGATTATTTGAAGCTGCCGAAGCAGAAAAGAAGGATTGAAACATGAAAAAAGAAGAATTGCCGATTGCCCTGGATTTATCAGACAAAGTCGTTGTGATCACAGGAGCAGGCGGTGTGCTTTGCTCCCGGATGGCGGAAGCGTATGCTGCCGCTGGTGCCAAAGTGGCCATTTTGGATTTAAGACTGCCGGCTGCCACGAAAGTCGAAGACATCATCGTGAAAGATGGTGGCACCGCCAAAGCTTATGAAGCCAATTGCTTGGACCGCGCTTCATTAGAAAAGGCCCACGAAGCCATTTTGCACGATCTTGGTCCATGCGACATCTTAGTCAATGGCGCAGGCGGGAACTCGCCCAAAGCCACGACGACGCAGGAATTCTATGCTCCAAAGCAAAACGAAAACGAAATCTCGTTCTTTGACTTAAAACCCGAGGGATTCCAATTCGTCTTCGATTTGAATTTGCTTGGCGCTTGGCTAACGACCCAAGTGTTTGCCAAAGATATGTTGGGCCGCAAAGAATGTTCCATCTTGAACATTTCTTCAATGAACGCATTTACGCCATTAACGAAGATCCCCGCCTATAGCGCAGCGAAAGCCGGCGTCTCGAACTTCACCAAGTGGTTGGCCACTTATTTCGCCACGGAGAATATCCGGGTTAATGCAATTGCCCCTGGTTTCTTCTCCACCACGCAAAACCATGCGTTACTTTGGAATGAAGATGGCGCCCCAACCGCCCGTACCGCGAAGATTTTGCGCAATACCCCGATGAATCGTTTTGGAGAAACCGACGAATTATTAGGCGCTACTTTGTTCTTAAGCGATGCGAAAGCCGCTGGCTTTATCACTGGCGTGATTTTGCCGATTGATGGTGGTTTCTCCGCTTATTCTGGTGTATGAGGGAGCCTGGCATGAAATCAGTCATCACGTTTGGGGAATTGATGCTTCGCCTTTCTCCCGAAGGGCATCTTCGCTTCCCACAAGCGAATTCTTTCCACGCCTATTACGGCGGGGCGGAAGCCAATGTCGCCATTGCGTTGGCCCAGTTTGGCATTCCGGTATCTTATGTCACAGCTTTGCCAACGAATGATTTAGGCACGGCCGCGTTAAATGCCGTCCGTCAATTTGGCATCGATACGAAGCATGTCGTTCGAAAAGACGGCCGCTTAGGCGTATATTACTGCGAAACAGGCTATTCCCAACGGGCTAGCCAAGTCATTTATGACCGGGCAAATTCCGTTTTCGCTCAATCAAAACCAGAAGACTATGACTGGGATGCCATTTTTCAAGGCGCCTCTTGGTATTATTTGACTGGCATCACCCCTGCTTTATCCCCTATTTTGGCGGAGATGGTGATTTTTTCCGCCAAAAAAGCCAAAGAACACGGTGTGAAAGTCGCATTTGACCTTAATTATCGCCGAAGTCTGTGGCCGGCTGGCGAAGCCAGGAAATTCTATGATACGCTTTGCCCATTGGTTGATCTTTGCTTCACGAATTTATATCAAACAAAGGATATCTTTGGGCTTGCGTTAGATCCAAAAGACCCCGAAGATCCAGAAGCGCATGCTGTGGCTGCTTCTTATTTAACCGAGCATTTTGGCATTTCAGAAGTCGCGTTCTCGACAAGAAGATCCCCTTCTGCCAATGTCAATACGATTTCTGGCTATCTTTATGCAAACGGAAAACTTTCTCGTGCGAAAACCTATTCCATGGATATCGTAGACCGTGTCGGCGGTGGCGATGCGTTTGGTGCTGCCCTTTTAACGGCAAAAGAAAAAGGTCTATCCGCCAAGCAAGCCATCGATTGCGCGGTGGCAGCCTCATGCTTAAAACATTCCGTGGAGGGCGATTATCTTGTGGCCTCCTGGGATGAAGTCACCGCGTTAGCGTTTGGCACAGGAGATACGTTAATTAAACGCTAGGAGTAAATCATGAAACAAGAAACGATAAATAAGCTTTGCGATTGCGGCGTGTTAGCCGTCTTACGGGCATCGAATCCTGAAATGGCCATTCATATTGCCGAAGCCATCGTCCCGAGCGGTGTGGTCGGTTTAGAAATCACTTATACGGTTCCTGACGCAGGGAACGTCATTAAGACGTTGCATAACGACCCACGTTTTTCCTCTTGTCTCGTCGGGGCTGGAACAGTTTTAGACGAAAAAACCGCCAAAGATGCAATTTATAATGGGGCGGCCTTCCTGGTATCGCCTTCGTTTAATCCGTTGGTTGCGAAGGTCGCGAATGCCGCGGACGTTCCTTATTTAGCCGGCTGTTTAACACCGACCGAAATCGTCACCGCGTTACGGGATGGCGCCGATCTCATCAAAATTTTCCCTGGCGACGTTGTTGGCCCACATTATTTAAAAGATATCCATGGGCCGCTTCCGGACGCGAAATTGCTTCCGAGTGGCGGCGTCAGCATCGAAAATGCCGGTGAATGGATTAAAAACGGTGCCGTCATGGTTTCGGCTGGATCTAGCTTAACCGCCCCCGCGAAGACTGGCGATTACGCGGAAATAACTCATCGCGCCGCACAATTCTTGGCCGAAGTCAAAAAAGCAAGACAAGGCAAATAAATCCAGAAACAGAAAAAGCGCCATGATTGGCGCTTTTTTGATTGTTACGAGATAAAAACCAAGAACGAAGGAATCGTTATTTGGCTTCTTTGTGAAGTGTCTCTTTTTTGCAGCGAGAGCAATACTTCATTGTTTCCATCTTGTTCGGATGGGTCTTTTTGTTTCTCGTGGTAATGTAGTTGTGTTCACCGCATTCGCTGCAGGCGAGAATTACTTGATCGCGTTTGCTTTTTGCCATAATTTGTCACTCTTCCTTCTTGTCGCGAGAGATATCGTAACATAGACTGCGCGAAAGTGCTACAAGAAAAAGGCAAAAGACGTTAAAATCTTTGCGATGAAAACAAGAGAAGAAACGAGACCCGTCCACGTTGGCGCTTGCCAAATTGGAGGGCAAAGTCACATCGTGATCCAGTCGATGTGTTCCATTAAAACCTCGCGAGTGCAAGAAGTCAGCGAACAAATCAATCGTTGTGCCGCTTTAGGCGCCGAAGTCATGCGCTGTTCTTGCTTAGATTTTGAAGATGCCACTGCTTTCCGAGAAATCAAAAAAAGAGTGAGTATCCCGTTAATCGCGGATATTCATATCGATTATCGTCTTGCTTTGGCGGCCTTAGATGCCGGTGTTGATGCGGTTCGGATCAATCCTGGCAATATCGGGGATGAAAAGCGAGTCAAGGAAGTCGTGGATGCCGCGCTTGCCCACCACGCCCCGATTCGGGTTGGCGTAAACGGCGGTTCCTTGGACAAACAAATTTATCAAGGACGAGATACCATCAAAGGAGAATATCTTTACGAATCAGCAAAAAAACATGTTGATTTGTTAGAAAAATACGGATTTCATGACATCGTTCTTTCGCTTAAAGGATCGGATGTTCGCGAAACGATTGCCGCCTATCGTTTGGCCGCGGAGCGCTTTCCCTATCCACTGCATTTAGGGATTACCGAAGCAGGACCCATGGAGACAAGCTTAATTCGTTCTGCTGCGGGTCTTTCCCCACTTTTGCTCGATGGCATCGGCGATACCATTCGTATTTCTTTGACAGAAGAGCCTGAGGAAGAAGTCCGGGCGGCCGCAAGATTGTTACATGACCTTGGGTTAAAGGACGACTGGCCGACGTTTATTTCCTGCCCTACTTGCGGGCGAACCGAAGTGAATTTGTTACCACTCGCAAAAAAGGTCCAGAGTTACTTAGAAGAACACCATATCAATAAAACCATTGCCATCATGGGCTGCGTGGTCAACGGACCTGGCGAAGCCAAGCACGCCGATTTAGGGGCAGCGGGAGGCAATGGCATGTGGGTCATTTTCAAAACAGGGAAAATTATCCGCGAAGTCAAGGATTCGGAGATTTATCCGGCGCTGATAGAAGAGATTCAGAAGCTATAAGCGTTTCTCTCCAGCCGGTTTCATATTGTCCGCTTCGAAGCATTTCAATTTCCTTTCGGTATGGCAATATCTTACCAAGCCACGGCGTTTCTAGCTCAAAAGGAATGCCTTCCAGTTTCGGGTGTTTGAACCACTTCTCTAACGTTTCGAAGCCAAGTGTGCCATAACCGATGTTTTCGTGGCGATCTTTATGTGATCCCATCGGATTTTTTGAATCGTTTAAATGAATGACTTTAAGATGGTTTAAGCCGATGATACGGTCAAATTCATCTAAGACTTGATCCACGTTTGCCACCGGGTATCCGGCATCGTTAATGTGGCAAGTGTCCAAACAGACGCCAAGACGATCAGGATAGGCGGAACGCATCCGAAGTGTCGCGATGGCGTCGAACGTTCTTCCGATTTCGTGGCCTTTTCCTGCCATGGTTTCTAAACAGATAAGGGTGTTCTTAGAAGAAGATGACTCTAACGCTAAATCCAGCACTTTTGCCGTCTCCGTAAAAGCAGCATCGCCTAATTCGTCCACATCACTGCCAGGATGTAACACCAAATAAGGGACGTCGAAGGCTTCGGCACGGTCAAGTTCTTTCGCTAACATCTCGATCGCGATTTCTCTCGTGTTGGGTTTCATGCTGGCAGGATTGATGATATAAGGCGCATGGATGACAAGATGGTTCAAAGAATGGCCGCTAGAAAGCCATAATTGCTTGCCTTCTTCGATTTTTAAGGCAGAAAGCGGCAAACGAATCGTGTTTTGCGGCGCACCCGTGTAGAACATAAATGTGTTCTCGCCGAGCGAAAGCGCCTTTTTTACAGTGCCAAGAAAATAATCAGGCGCCGTCAGAGAAAGATGGGAGCCGATATAACGCATGGTAATACTCCTAAAAAGTTAGTTATGATGTTTGTCCGCTTTTTCGTTTAACGCACGGGCTTTTTCCCGATATTGGGCTTCTAATTCTTTACGGACGGACTTTTGAATGGCTTTACGCCGATACTTCCGTTTGACTTTTTCGATTGCGAACTGCCGTTTTTTCTTGTGCATCGGCTCGATATGCTTCGGCTTTGATCTCGCCTTGGCAATCAAGATTTCTTTTTGCTCGGCTTCAGGAAGTTCGCGTTTCTTTGTTAACTTCTCTTTCGGCAAAAGGCCGACTGGATCTGGTTTAAGGCCATCTTTTTTCAAGGTATAGAAGTCAAATTTGTCTTTCTTGTTTTCTTCTAAAAGACGTTTTGCTTCACGGGTATGGTCAGCATTGTAGAAAATCCAAGAATCGCCGTCTTTTCCAAAACGGCCCGTACGACCGGCACGATGGTAATAGAAATCTAAATCCGAGGGCAAATCGACGGAAATGACATCGGTCACATCCGGAATGTCGATACCGCGGGATAAAAGATCGCTTGCGACAATCACGGAATTATGATTCGCACGAATCGCCCGTATGGCTTTGCGACGCGAACGGTCATCTAAAGACCCAGAGAAATAGATGGCATCGATACCATTGGCCTTTAAGCCGGCGTATAAGGCATCCACTGCCTTTACGGTCGAAGCAAAGACGATGCAAAGATAAGGATTCCGAAGACGTAAGAATTGCGTTACCGCTGCCACGTCGCCGACATGACGAATATCAACAAAATGGTGGCGAACCGTCGAAGCGGTCTCGGTTTTATCGCTTTCCCATTCAAAACCAGAACGAACGAATTTTGTTAATTCATCTTTGAGATTTTGACGCAAAGTGGCTGAGAAGACCATGATTTGTGGCTCTTCTAACGACGCTAAAAGCGCTTCTACATCCGGGAAAAATCCCATGTCGAGAAGCATGTCCGCTTCGTCTAAGACAATCGTTCTAACGTTTTGTAGCGTAAAGAGATGTTTGTCCACCAACAGGTCTTTTAAACGGCCTGGCGTTCCAACAATGATTTGAGGCGGAACTTTTGATCCTTGTTCGTTTTGGCTCGTTTCTGTTTCCGAAGAATAGAGACGGACGTGAAGTTTCGGGAAGAATGGTTCAAATTGCCGGGCAAAATCAAACGTTTGACGGGCCAATTCTCTTGTGGGAGAAACAATGATGGCCTGCACACGATTCAAATTGTAGTCCGTGCGTTCGAGAATCGGGATCAAGTAAGCATGGGTTTTTCCCGATCCCGTCTCACTTTGAGCTAACAAAGAAATACCCCGAAGTGCTTTCGGAATAACGGTGCTTTGCACAGCCGAAGGCTCATGATAGCCAAGCTTGTCTAGTGCTTTCACCATGGTGTCTGATAACGATAAACCGCGGAAACTCATAACAGGAATATTATAGGGAAGAATCGAGAGGAAACACAACGAAAGCACTCTCAGAACGAGGAAAAAATGATGCAAGGTGCGGCATCTTGTCTTTTGAAAGCAATCGTGGGCATAAAATGCAAAGAATCGTTATAGAATAAAAGCATGAAAGTTACCGTCGTCTCCCCGTTTGGATTCTGCATGGGCGTCACTAAAGCAGTTCAAATGGCAGAAAAGGCAAAGCAAGAGCATCCCAATGAGCCGGTCTATATTCTTGGGGATTTAGTTCATAATGAGCGTATCATCGCATCTTTACGTCAAAAAGGTCTAACCATTATAGAAGGTGATTTATTCTCCTTAGAGCGTCAGTTATCTGCGCTCCCCGATCAGTCCGTCATTGTTTTCACCGCTCACGGGCATGCACCAAAATGGGATGAAATTGCTCGTGAGAAAAAAATGAAAATATACGATGCTACCTGCGTTTTCGTTGATGATAATGAAAAAATGATCGCCGAAGAAATAAATCGTGGCGGCGAAGTCTTTTATATCGGGGTCAAAAATCACGCCGAAGCAAACGCTGCGATTGCTATTAATCCTGATAAAGTCCATCTTGTAACCGGAAAAAGCAGCATAAATCCTAGTGTTTGTCACGTAATAGATCCGCTCATTGTTTGTCAAACAACCGAATCTCAACACGATATTCAAGAAAGCCTAGATGCTTTATTGACGTTCTTTCCGAAAGCAAAAATCGCTGCCAAACGTTGCTTAGCCACGGAAATGCGACAAGATAACTTAAGTAGCCAAGAAGATAAATACGATTTGGTTGTTGTCTTAGGTTCTTCTACAAGCAACAACACGAAACGTCTTTATGACATCGCAAAACGCCGGTTTACCAAAGCCGAGGTGTGGCGCATTTTAAGCGTAGACGAATTGAAGGAAAAAACGCTTCGTCCATATCGCAATGCGTTGCTTGTTTCAGGCGCTTCATCTGCTGCAAATGATGTTATAGACGTAAAAAATTATCTAGAAAACAATTAAGGTAAAATCATTCGATAAAATCTTAATTTTATAAATTTTATTAGTAATAAATTAGTAACAATATAGTTATTTTTTATAAAGAATAATTTGCTTTAGCAATCGCGATGGCTTTCTCAATTTGATCGATAGCTTTTTGATGCTCTTTCCGCTTCTCTTCCGGTAAGTTTTTGGCCATCATTGTTTCATGATATTGTCGTTGCTTTTCCCAATAAAGAAGCCAATCCTTGGGTGGATGTTTTAAATTGGTTGGTCCAAAGTTAATTTCGAGTTCACTATAGACGGCCTTGTCGTCGTTTCTTTCCCACTTCATCACATCATAGGCGATGCCTTCGTCATAGAAAAACAGGCTTGCGCGCTCAAAAAAGCCGTTTTCCGCTAAAAATGACCGAACATACGGTAAATCACCATGCGGATCTAAAACGAGGCTAGAAACGCCTCTTAATCGTTCCGGATGTTTTTCCAAAATGGAAACGATGAGTCTACCACCCATTCCCGCTAAAATGACAGTATCCACTTCTTTGCTCAAAGATTCGATACCATCAGCAAAAACAGGATGAATTACCCCTTCTAGTCCATGTGCCGCTATCTCGTGGCACATCTTCATATAAGGCCCCTTCTTGTTTTCCACCGCCTCTGCATAAGTAACTTTCTTTTGCTCTACTAAAAGAATCGGAACCACACAATGGTCACTTCCGATATCGGCAATGCGACTCCCTTGACTAACCAAAGAGGCAATGGCTTCTAAACGTTTTGAAACGTGCATAATTTCTTAGTTTTTCTTCTTTTGCCATTCAAGCTGTTGCTTGCGCCTTTCGGCGTATTGCTTCAAAATACTGCCTTTTTCTTCCGCCGTCTTGTTTTGCATTTCGCGTTTAGTATTCATTTCATCGAAGATTTTTGCTTTTTCTTCGGCGATGACGCTGGCACAGGCTCGTAATGATTCATCTGAGATAGGCGGATGGAAGTTGTCGCCAGAGATTTCGCTGATTTTTCCAATCAGTTCTTCTTCATCGGGATCGTTCGAAGAAGCGATATCGTCAATTAAGGAAGGTAAAGAGACCGTTGTTTTGGACCGTTCCACGTTTTCGACGACATAATTCGCGATTTCGTTATAAACCGTGTAATAGAAGTTATTCACGTTTTTCTCGTAATAATGCACTGCATCGGCGCTTTCTAGCATGTAATAGAGCATTTCCCGTTCGGCGTGTAGTAAGCGGCCAATTACCTTGTTTTCTGGGTGAAGGCGCGCCATGTTCACTTCTTCTTGATAATCGTTTTCTTCAAACGCATCGTCTTTGGAAGGAGCGTTTTGCACTAGATGTCGGATTGTCTCTGCTTCATAGCCAGTGGCCTTAGAAAGCTTTACAATGGCGTCTTCACGGTCGATGCCCGAAGAAAGCGTACGAAGATAAGGCAAGAAGTACTTCATGACTTTCTTTTTGTCTTCATCTTGCGCGAGCTTTTCGACATTTTGGTAATAGTTCATCTGGAAGGTGAACGCATCGACCAAATGATTCATCGCATCGCGTAACGCTTCAGGGCCAGATTCTTGCAAAATATCGTCGGGATCACGCAAATCATTGGGGTTACAAACCAAACGGAATGGCAAATTCGCCTGGCTTAATTGCAGAATGATTTTCATCATGCCGCGTTGTCCAGGCGCGTCACCATCGAGACAAAGCCGAATTTCGGCACCAAGACGGCGTAATAAGCCGATTTGTTCACTGCTAAGCGATGTTCCCATCAAAGCCACTGCATCCTTGATGCCGGCCTTATCGAGCGCCATGACATCCATAAAGCCTTCTAATACATAACAATATCCATCGCGGCGTGCTGTGTTCTTGACGTTATGGTAATTATAAAGATTTAGACTCTTCGTAAAAATCTTCGTATCCGGAGAATTAACATACTTCGGGCTATCGTCATGACCAGGCGTGAGTTTTCGCGCGCTAAAGCCTACGACTTGTCCGTCCGGATTACAAAGCGGGAAGATCAGTCGACCGGCGTTCGCGTCGGAAATACCACGAGAGCTTACGATGCCGATTCCCTTGATTTCATCGAGAGAATGTTTCTTTTGCTCCAAATATTGAATGGTCTTTTCTCCGTCGGGTGAAGCATAGCCAAGGCCATATTTACGAATTTGTTCCGAATCGATATGACGATTCGCCAAATAATCGGCTGCGATTTTGCCTTCCGGTGTCAAAAGATTGTATTGATAGAGCTTATTTAAATCGTTAATCGTGTCATAAAGCGGCTGCCTTAAAGGATCAATTCGAGGCTTCGTATCTTCGCTTTCGAGACGCGGATCATGAAAACCTACGATTTCAGCGACCTTTTTGACTGCCTCAGAATAAGAAATGCCCAAATGTTTTTCAACAAACGTGATGGCGTTCCCGCCCGTGTTGCACACGAAGCATTTGAAGATTTGCTTTTCCCGTGAAATGTTTAGCGAAGGATTTTTGTCGTCATGAAAAGGACAAAGGGCGACATAACTTCGCCCTTTTTTCGTCACTGGGATGAACGAAGAAATGACCGTGACGATATCGGCTTCTTTGAGAAGCGCATCGATAAGGTCTTTCGAATAAGCCATCCCGAGAAATGTCCTTTCTGCCGATTATGCGGCAATTTTTGCTTTGAGATAATCCACTAAGGAGTCAATCGCAACACGGTCTTGCTTCATCGTGTCGCGGTCACGAACGGTCACACTGTGATCCGTTAAGGTATCGAAGTCAACGGTGACACAATATGGCGTGCCGATTTCATCTTGGCGACGGTACCGTTTGCCAATCGAACCCGTCACATCGGTGGTTGCCATGAATTCTTTGCTCAGTTTCGCTAAGAGTTCATCCGATTGCTCAACCAACTTCTTTTGTAACGGAAGCACTGCTACTTTATAAGGCGCTAACGCCGGTTTGATGTGCATGACCACACGGCTATCGCCGCCTTCTAATTCTTCTTTGTCATAAGCATCAACCATGACCATTAACATCAAACGGTCGAGACCCATCGATGGTTCAATGACGTACGGAAGGTACGATTTCACCTGGGTTTTTCCGTTTTGATCGATATAGGTTTCGCTATAAGTCAAATCTTGGTGCGAATATTCTTGGTGACGGCGTAAGTCATAATCGGTACGATCCGCAACGCCAAGGATTTCTCCCCAGCCAAGGTTCGGGAAATCATATTCGACGTCGGTTGTCGCTTTCGAATAGAATGCTAATTCGGCCTTTTCGTGATCACGGAAACGAAGATTCTCTGCTTTTGGTCCGAGGCTTTCGACAAAGTCAAGGCAAGCTTTCTTCCAATGTTCGAACCATTCTAAGTCCGTGCCAGGCTGGCAGAAGAATTCCATTTCGCATTGATCGAATTCCCGCGTACGGAACGTGAAGTTCCCCGGGGTAATTTCGTTACGGAAGCTCTTGCCAGTATTGCAAATGCCAAACGGAAGCTTTTTCCGGCACGCACGAGCAACGTTTTTGAAGTTCATAAACACGCCTTGCGCGGTTTCTGGACGGAGATAGACAACCGAGGAATCGTCTTCTGTGACACCGATATGAGTCTTAAACATCATGTTGAACTTTCGAATGGTCGTAAAGTTCTTTTGCCCACAGGTGGGGCATTTTACATCATGATTCGCAATGAAATCGTCCATTTCTTGGAAGCTCATCGCATCCACGTCGACATTCGGGAACTCTTTTTTGATGAGTTCATCGGCCCGATAACGGGATTTGCAAGCACGGCAATCCACCATGGGGTCATTAAACGTCGAAACGTGACCCGTCGCTTCCCATACTTTCGGATTCATCAAAATCGCAGCGTCTAATCCCACATTGGTCGGCGATTCTTGGACGAACTTCTTCCACCAGGCATCGCGAATATTACGTTTTAGCTCAGCGCCTAATGGACCATAGTCCCATGTGTTCGAAAGACCGCCATAAATTTGCGATCCTGGAAAAACGAATCCCGTTAAGGTAAGGTGGTTCGTGATTTCATCAAATGAAAATTTGCTTGCCATATAAGCTCCTTGTACTTAAGCGTTTTGGCATTCCGTCAAAAGGCTCAATTATTATCGCTTTTTCTTGCTCTAAGAGCAACGAAAGAAACAATTATGCTTTCTCCAAAAGAGAAAGAGACCGCAACGTAATGCCCGTCATATTCTCTAAATAAGCCGTTAATTCAAATAACAAAGGCCGGCATTCTTCCGAAGAAAACGCAACGCGGGTAACATCCGCGGTCGACAGCCGGAAAATATAGCGGAGGATTTTTAATGTTCTGGCGTCGCGTTTATCGGCGTCGGAACGTAAGTCATCGCGGCACAAATAGCCGCCTTCATCATAAGAAATTCCGACAATATCAGTCTTTTTTCCGCATACGACGCAGCCATCAACGTCAAGGCCATAACCCGACAAGCGAAGGCTTTGAGCCAAATAAATAAGGGCTAATGTCCAAACGCTATGCGATGGATCTCCAAGTGCGCTCATCACCGTATCGAGCCATGGATAAAGTGCGCTTGGCTCTTCTCCGGGCAGCATCTTTGCGGTCAATTCTGCCAAAAACGAAAGCACTGCCGCTCGTAAGAATTCATCTTTGGCATCCGGATAAGTGAGCCATTCACATTCTTTTAAATTCGTTCCGCTTGGGCTTTCTTGCAAGGAAATCCTAAGTTTTGCTAGCGGCGTGGTGACCAAGTGTGTCTTCGCGGTTGGCTTTCGCGCGCCACGGGCACAGAAAGATAACATTTCATTCGGCGTTAAAAACGTGACCATGACGTCATTTTCACGGTATTCCGCAAGCCGAATGACGTAGCCTTCGTAATTCTCAATCGTCCCCTTGCCCATGGCGGTCTCCATAGCCTACAAGCTGTAATTTGCGTGGATCATTGCGCCAACCTGGCAGACAAAGTACTTTCAAATAGAGCGTGACATGGCAGTTCCACATCTTTTCTAAATTCCGCCGCGCGGTCATGGAAATCCGTTTGATCATGGCACCATCTTTTCCAATGATGATGGCTTTCTGGTTTTCTTTTTCACAAACGACGGTTGCATGGATGGTAATTGCGCTCTTTTTTGATTCAAAAGAATCGATGGTTACGGCACATTCGTGCGGCACCTCTTCTTTTAAGAAATGCAATAATTGCTCACGAATGACTTCCTTAGCCATAAAGGAACGGTCTTTATCCGTCACCATATCCTCAGGATAATAAGCTTCTCCTTCGGGCAAGAAATGTTTGACTGCTTCTTTGATTTCTTTTAATCCGAAGTTCGTCAAGGCCGAGGCTTCCACAATCGTATCTTTAGGATAAAGCGCATGACAATGCTCTTTGAGGGCTTCCATCATCGGTGCCGTTGCCAAGTCAATTTTGTTCAGCACCAAAATGCGGGGGCAATTCATTTTTAAGGATGCTAAAAGATCATCATCTTTTTGATAATCTTTTTCGGAAGCATCAATCATATAAATCGCCACATCAACATCCGATAACGAGCGTCTTGCAGAGCGGTTCATATTCGCATAAAGCGCTTCTTTTCCGTCACATAGCCCTGGGGTATCAATAAAAATGATCTCTAAGTCTTTTTCGTGATAAATGCCTAAAACATCATCGCGAGTCGTTTGCGCTTTCGGCGCTACAATCGACACTTTTTTTGAGAGTAAGGCATTAATCAACGTTGATTTTCCGACATTCGGACGGCCTAATATCGTGCAATATCCACATTTCATTTTTGTAAATCCTCTTTTCGAAAGGCAAAAGGTAAGAGTTCCTTTGTGTTGGTTTCTTTGATCGCGCCCGTTAAATTACCGAGATAAATTGGGGCAGAGCTTGGGTATAGTTCCGAAAGCGCTTGGCGGCACATGCCACAGGGTGAGCATTCGTGTTCTCCATTGGCAACAATCGCCAAAGCAACGAAATCATCTTTCTTTTTTCCTTCCATCATCGCGTGATAAAGGGCGTTCCGCTCCGCGCACATCGAAACGGGATAACTTGCATTTTCCACATTAGCGCCGAGGTAAATCGTTCCGTCCCTACAAAGCAAAGCCGCCCCTACGGCAAAAAGCGAATAGGGACTATAGGACAAAGCCCGGGCTTCTATGGCTTTTTGCATGAGTTCTTCTGCGGTCATTTTTTATCGGTCTCCTCGAGGATTTTATCTTGCAAGGGGAACATGATTTCCTCGTCTTCTTTCTTCATATGGTCATAGCCAAGCAAATGTAATAAGCCATGGACGAATAAGAATGAAAGCTCCCGTTGAATGGTATTCCCGATTTCTTTGGCTTGCCGTTGTGCTTGTGGAAGGCAGATAAGAATTTCGCCAAGCATCCGTGGAACCGAAGGATCCAAAATCGCATCTTTTGGGTCTTTATCATCATTGAAAGCGAAACTGATGACGTCGGTAACCCGGTCCACATGGCGGTAATCACGGTTGATCTCGTGGATGGTTTCATCATCTACTAATGAGACGTCGATCTCGTAATTCACCGTGATGGATAACAAAGAGAAGGCAGTTTTAGCCAAATTGGTGTAACGTTCTTCTAGCCAATCGTATTCTTCCCCGAAGGGATTCGTGAAATCTACATTCATACGATAAATTTATCACATTCCATCAGGGCTTGTCTTGTTTTGACCATCGCTTTCTTCGTCTTTGACGAAATATTCCAAGAAATAACGCTCATTTTGTTCGCGGACCGGCGCTTCTTCCCAATATTGTGACCATTGTCTTAGGCCAACGCCGATGGCCAATAATCCCGCAAAATGGAAGAGATAATAATTCAAGGTGATGGATTCGGCTGACAAGAGCGGCAATAGCGCCAAGGCGAGCGCCATCGCCACAAAGAGAATCCGTTCGTAGGAAAGTTCGCTTCCGATGTGGTAGCCTTCCTCATTTAATGCTTCGAAACCCCGTGTCGCTTCTTCGGCGCTGATGTCTGTGGAGAAGATTTCGTGCTCGGAGGTTTCGATTTTCCGCTTGGCTTGTTCGATGCTAGTACCGATCCCGATGGATTTCGCAAGTAAATAGACGAGCATTCCCGCCACGGAAACGAAGAAATAGGGGCTGTTCCAACCAATCAAAATGGTTAAGGCGATGCTGATGGTCAAGGAAGAAAAGAGAGCGAACACGCCAGGAAACGCATTTTTCTTCCATTCCGAATATTGCAAATAACGTTCTCTCCACTGCTCTTTTGGTCCGACGGCAACCCGTTTTAGCCAACGCTCGTCACATTGTTTCATCGCATGGAATAAAAAGCGCCTCGAAATGATTTCCAAAATGCCATATAGGGCAAATAACAAGATGGAGACAAGATAATTTCCGTCGTCACGCACGAAATAGAATCCGGCAAATAAGGCAACGCACGCGAAAACGCTAAGCAAAGAAGGAACGAGCCGTTGTGTCCAAGAAAATAATTTCGGTGCCTGATAGGGACATTTTTCGTGTGACAACAATTCGACTTTGCCAAAAACAAGGTCCCATTCCTCTTTTAGTTCTTCTCGCTTTACCCAGCGCGGCCCCAAGGCCGGATCGTAAAGCAGGACCTTCCGTTTCGTGGCCTTGGGGCAATACACCAAATGGGAACCCTCTCTTCCCTTCAAAGAGAGGATCATAGGGAATTCTTTCGCGTCCATGATCGCTTCGGCATTTTCCGCGCGCATAAACGATAATAGAACGCCTTCTTTGCTGGCTCGTTCTTCGAGCTGCTTCAGGCTGTAAGGCGGGTGACCGTCTAACGTCAAATACTGGTAGTTGCTTTGTTTCTGCAAATCGCAGAGGACCATGCGGAGGACCGCCAGCCCACATCCGTGTTCGGATTCTTGATAAATTATTGTGCTCATCAATTATTCCTAGACGGGTTTTTGAGGAACGGGACAAAAAAGTTGAAAAAAGCCTCCGTTTCCAGAGGCTTGTGGTTTACCACTTTTTACGACGAGCGAGCTCCGATTTCATCTTCCGCTTTAAGGAAGTGGGATAGAAGCATTCCCGTTTGCGGCATTCAAGAAGGATTCCGCTTTTGTTGACGTTGCGCTTCCACCGACGGACCGCATCATCGAGAGATTCACCCTCACGGACAACAACTTTCACTGACATGACGTTTCACCTTCTTTCCGCAACACGCGAGAATTATTTTAACGCATTCATGCTCGTTTGCAATTCTTTTTGGCGCGATTATTCCGAAAGCGAGGTTTCTAAGGTTTTCTGTGCTAAGATATGCCTATGTTGAAACCTGAAATCTCTCTCATTTTGCCCGTTTATCAAAACGAAACGACGTTGCGGCGTGCCTTAGATAGCGTCTTTTCGCAAAAGACTGCCATTCCTTATGAGCTCGTCGCCGCCATCGATCCTTGTAAAGACAAGTCTTTGGATATCTTAAAAGAATATCAGGCAAAACATCCCGAAAATTTTGTCATTTTGGCGCCAGAAACTCGGCTTGGTAACGCAAAATGTCGGCAACTCGCGGTAGAAAAAGCACGGGGCGAGTATGTTGCATTCTTAGACGCCGACGATAAATTGCATCCTGATTTCTTTGAGAAAATGTATGCCGCCATCACAAAAAACAAAGCGGATTTGGTGAGCTGCGCTTTCTATGTCGTCAAAGGACAAAAGAAAGAACGCCATTTTGTTTATCCATTCCGCCGCTCTGCTGTACTGAATCGAAAAGGTGGGCTTAATGCCTATTTCTCCGATGCCGCCTTACGGGGATTCATGTGGGCAAAACTATATCGCCGTTCCTTGTTCTTCGAAGCCCCGACGATTGCGCTTCCTCATCTTTCCGACATGTTTGAAGATCAGTCGCTGAATACTGCACTTCTTGCCCATTGTCATAAAGTCGTCTTGCTTCGTAGCCCTCTTACCTATTATTACAAAAACATCCCTACTTCTCTTTCGAGTGTCAAACGCCAAGACCGGGCCATGTGTCATCTCAGGGTCTTTGCTTTACAACGTTATTATTTTGAGCAAACGCAGGATCAAGAAGGTTTAAAGGCATGGAAGAAGCACATTTCCCGGGCTGATGAGTCGTTCCGCTACGATTGCCACGTCGATAAAAGAAACGGCGCTTCTAAGGTTTCTTTAAAAGAAGTCAAAGCGTTGTGGCACGTTATTACGGATTTAAAAAAGCCCCTTCCGGCCGAAGGAGCTTTAGCTGATTGGTTAAAAGCGGCGTACGTTACTGATGTTTCTCGTGATAGAGATTAATCGCATCTTCATAAGCGCCTTTTAGTTGCTCCCCAATTTTGGTGAGTGACCGTTCTTGTGCCACGGCATACCCCGCATCAAGAATGGCTTGATTTTCACCATTTTTTAAGAATGCATCAATGGTTTTTACAAAATCATCGTTCGTTTTTCCAAAGTGGGCATTCACGCCATCTTGGAGCCAAGGATGATAGACGCCGATGTCACGGACGAGCAAAGGACAATGCGACGCTAAGGCTTCTAACACCACGATGCCTTCTGTTTCTTCGTAAGAGGGGAAGAATAGGCAAGTTGCAGTTTGATAGGCGCCATGAATCAGACGTCCTTTGACGTATCCTGGAAGAATGACGTTCGCAGGCTTGTGACGAATGGCTTTTAAAATCTTTTCTTGCGTCAAGATGCGAGCCAAATGGCCAAACCAGAAGAATTTTACGTTCGGAAAATGCTTCGCGACTTCAAAATAATCCAAGATACCCTTGCGTTCAAACGGAAAACCAACGCCCATCACGAAAGGCTCGCCTTCTTTGAGGCCAAAGGTCTCACGAAACTCTTTTTGGGCTTCAAGGTCTTCTTGATATTCTTGGCAATCGATGCCGTTTGAAATCGCTACGACTTTTTTGTGGAACCCGTAACCTTCGATCAAATCCCGAGAATATGGTGTCGGGGTAATGATATAGTCAGCACGCGAATACATATAACGGATTTGTCGGTCAAACGTCGGTTCGATCATTTTCCAACAACGGAACGAACGGCGGAAATCCTCATAAGTCGAGTGACCGTGCACAATCACGGGAATCCCTTGTTTTTGACAATTCCGTAGCACCCGATGGGATTTGGCCCATAACGTGTTGATGTGTGCCAAATCAAAAGGACCGTCTTTCGGATTTTCCGAAAAATCGATACCTGCCGATTTTAACGCACGCATCTGGTGGCTTCTTGCCCGCCCAATGCCGGAATTTTTAATGCCGTTTGCGTCTTCGAAATAGAGCAATACCCGCATGGAATTTTATGCCTTTTTCGCTTCTTTCATGATTTCGACCGAATGGGAGCAGCCAATGCGGTTTGCCCCCGCGCGAATCATATCTTCTACGTCTTGATAAGTATGGATGCCACCGGCGGCTTTGACACCCATTGTGGTCCCAACGGCTTTTCGCATTAAAGCAACATCATGCGCCGTAGCGCCACTTTTGCCAAAACCAGTCGAGGTTTTCACAAAGTCCGCTCCCGCTTTCTTCGCACAAAGGCAACCTTTTACTTTTTCTTCGTCCGTTAAGTAGCAGCATTCCAAAATCACTTTCAGCACATGGCCGCCAACGGCTTCTTTCACCGCACGGATTTCATTCGTCACAAAATCGAGATCGCCGCGTTTTAAAGCGGGGACATTTAAAACCATATCCACTTCATCCGCGCCCATTTTTACGGCATCCCCAGCTTCATAAACCTTTGCTGCCGGGCTCATTTGGCCTAAAGGGAAACCAATGACGGTACATACCTTGACACCGCTTCCTTCTAATAATTTCTTGGCGACTGGAACATAATAAGGATTCACGCATACGCTCATGAAACGATATTGTTTCGCTTCTTCGCAAAGTTTTTGAATGGCTTCATACGAAGCATCCGCGGCCAATAAGGTGTGGTCAAAGAATTTATTGATATCCATAAGTTATCCTCTAAGAGGATTTTACCCTTTCTGAAAAGAAAGAAAAAGGGAAGGCATTACCTTCCCTCTTTCGTGATCACTTTATTTCTCTTTCGCGGCTTTGGCGATGACTTGTTTGCCATCGTAATAACCACATTCTGGGCAAACGCGATGCGGTTTAATCATTGCGCCACAATGTGGGCATTCAACCATCGTCGGTTGCTTGAGATAGAAATGCGTTCTCCGAAGGCGCTTCGCGGTCTTCGATGTTCTTCTTTGCGGGACTGCCATAGTTTTTTCTCCCCCTTAAAACGTTGAATATTATAGGCGATGAAAAAGGGACGTCAACGCTTTTTTGTACAATGTCAAAAAAATACGAGATTGTTACGATTCCTTCGTAGAAAATATTGGTTTAAACAATGTCAAAAGTCTTAGTTTTCTTCCATGACTACCGCTGGACTATAGGAAATGGGGATGATTTTGCCTTTCTTCGGCTCTGTATAAGGCACTTTTACCAGTAAGAAATTCGAGGTGTGGCCTAAGGAATAGCCTTTTTCGGGAAGATCTTCTTCGAATAACACAGGCAACGTCTGGCCAAAGAAACGAGAACGATACGTTTCCTGAAGTTGCTTAGAAACGCCAAGAAGTTCTTCGACTCTTCGCTTTTTGATCTTCGGATCAAGATCTGGCAACGTTGCCGCATAAGTTCCTTTTCGCGCCGAGAACGGGAAAACATGAAGCATGGCTAATTGACAGTCTTGCACAAAACGAACGGTTTCTTGCCATTCCTCTTCCGTTTCTCCCGGATAGCCGGCAATGACGTCCGTGGTAATCGCGATATCGGGGCGAATTTCGCGGATTTTCGCTAACGTAGAACGATATAACGCGGCATCATAGGGCCGTTTCATGCGTTTTAGGACGGAAGAAGAGCCGCTTTGAAGTGACAAATGAAGATGCAATGCAAACGCAGGGAAATCGCGAATCACGGATAAGAAAGCATCATCGATTTCGGAAGGATTCAAAGAAGAAACCCGGAGTCGCGGCAACGTAGGGCTATCCGTTAAAATATCGCGCAATAAATTTCCTAAACGATAGGAACCATCGCCTAAATCCAGGCCATAGAAACCAATTTCCACGCCGGAAATCACGATTTCTTGGCAACCTTCTTCAACGAGGCGCTTCGCTTCCCGTAAGACGTCTTCTTTGGCTCTGCTTCTCGAATTCCCGCGTAAGAAAGGAATGATGCAATACGAGCAAAAATGATTGCAACCGTCTTGGATTTTAAGATAAGCACGCGTGTGGTCCGTCAAGGCAAATGCCCCATATTCTTCGTAAGATTCGTGGCGCGTATCACGGTCTAAAATCACAAGGGGTTGATGATCATGCAAAAAACGTTGAATCAACGTGGGCACTTCTCCACGATGTGACGTTCCAAGCACGATGTCGGCGCCTAAGGAAGACGCTTCTTGCGCGTGCCCTTGGGAATAACAGCCCATCACCACCAATACGGCATGTGGCGAAAGCCGTCTAAATTTTCTTAGATGTTGCCTTGACTTTTGATCGGCCGTTGCCGTGACAGAACACGTATTTAAAACGATGATGTCTGCTTCTTCGGCTTGCCTTGTCTCCGTATCACCGTTTTTCTCGAACGTCTCGCGAAGCAAGTCATTCTCGTAGGCGTTTACTTTGCAACCGAGCGAGAACAAAAAGAACTTCATTGCGGAATCCTCTTTTCTCTTTGACGGGCTGCCTTCGCGTCTTTCGCGTGGATTTTTTCAATTAAGTGAGCGGAAATGAGGTTTCCTTCTTGCAAAGCTTGTAACATGCCTTCGCGGTCATTCGCGAAATAACGGTCGGCCACTTTGGCTAGACGCGGCATCAAATGGGTTAAAATCGGGCGTTCGATGCCACGGTCAAACAAACAAAGCTTCGCGTCTAATCGCCCTTCATCGTTCACAAAATAAAGACAAGAGGCATCAAAATCATATAAAGCCGCGCATTCCTCGGTCTTTCGGACCAAAACTAAACTTGTGAAATAGGAGATAAACGCAGAATAGCCATAATAGTCGAACGGATCGATCATCATGTCTTCGTAATCTTTCACAATCGCGGAATACGGCGCTTCTAAAAGTTTTTGGAAGTCTTTCGTATAAAGCGCGGCAATGGAAGAAGGAAACACGGGCACGTAGATTTTTTCGTCATGCCAATCCAAATAAGGAAGATTGGCCATGCCATCTCGCATGAAATCGGATAAGGAGACGGCAATTTCGGCTTTGCCTTTTTCGTAGGCTTTTAACAAACGTTCGATGGTTGCTTTGTTTTCTAAGGCACGAAGAATGACATTTCCGCAAACGACGCCAAAGGAATCCGTCGGGTTCACCAAGTAATGGAACGACTCTAATTCATTGAGACGATAAGAATTTTCGTTGTAATAAAGTTGCTCCGGACCATGAGAAAAAACGGTGGGGCGTTGTTCATTTTGAAGGATTTCGTAAAGTGTCATTTCCGTTCCTCCAAAAACGCAAACACCGAAGCCAAATATAACGAGGCCGTTTCGGCGCGGAGAATTCTTCTTCCGAGCGATACGGAAGTCCAGCCTTTATTAACCGCTTCTTTGGCCTCTTCTGGAGAAAATCCACCTTCAGGGCCCACCATGCAAAGCGCCGTTTCCCCAGGCTTCACGCTGGCAAACGCTTCGGGTAGATTAAATGTCCCATCGGCTAAATTTTCATAGGCGAAGAAATGATGATCCGCTGGATAAGCTAATGTTTGTGCGAACGATAAAATCGGAGAAAGACTCGGTACCGTGAGTCTTTTTGACTGACTCGCAGCCCCCGCAACAATCTTTTGATAACGGGCAAAGCGCTTTTCTTTCTCTTTTTCTTCGAGCCGAATGATGCAACGAGAAGAAATAAACGGAACAAACGCGCTGGCCCCAAGTTCAGTACCTTTCATAAGCACAAGTTCATCGTGGCCGCCTTTTAATAAGGAAAAGGCCAGCACAAGCTTGGCAGGGAGTTCACCATTTCGTTCTAGGGGGCGAACAATTGTCAATCGACATGGATTTAATGAGACGACTTTAGCTAAGAAAAGATCGCCTTCATCCACCACTTCAACCTCCATCCCGACTTCGGCACGAAGGACGTGAAGAAGATGGTGCTCATCTTCGGGCGTCAAAAAGACGTCTTTCCCATTCCGTGAGGCGAAAAAACGTTCCATAAGGTTAACGGAGGAACACTCCGTTCGCATCCGTTAAAGAGTCATGCGCAAAATAATAGATGGATACGCCCATGGCAACAAGCCATAAGGCAAAGAAAGGAATGAGATAG
>Ga0256406_1001248_pt1 | contig 42096 bp, 39 predicted proteins | sample RumenRJG_03DNA_FD_185986 | JGI IMG/M metagenome (GOLD analysis project Ga0256406, IMG submission 185986) | Bovine rumen microbial communities from Lethbridge, Alberta, Canada - RJG_03 | ecosystem: Host-associated > Mammals > Digestive system > Stomach > Rumen | place: Canada: Alberta | collected... | reverse complement strand
TTGTGTGAGACACTTCATATCGAAATTCCAAATGAGTATAGATAACTGCAAATAACAGTTTGTAGGGGAGTTCTGATACTCCCCTATAAAAATGGCTATTTATCAACTGTTTGTTGTGACATAGCCAAAGAAAAAAAGGTTTGTATCTGGAAAAAAGGAGTATACCCATGAGAATCAAGAATAAAATGAAAATGGTCCTGCTGACGGCGGTGCTGGGTACCTGCCTGATGCAGATGGGAGGAGGACAGGAAGCCATGGCAGCAGCACAGAACGGGAAAACGGCGGAAGCACGGCTGACCCCGGGGGTCAAAACGGAAAAACTCCATCTGACTCAGGAATGGGACAAAGTGTTCCCCAAGAGTGACAAGGTGGATCATCAGAAGGTGACCTTCCACAACCGGTACGGGATTACTCTGGCGGCGGATTTGTATACGCCTAAAGGCATGAAAGCCGGAGAAAAACGGGCGGCCATTGCGGTGAGCGGTCCCTTCGGCGCTGTGAAGGAACAGGCTTCCGGGCTCTATGCCCAGCAGCTGGCGGAACGGGGTTACATCACTCTGGCTTTCGATCCCTCCTTCACCGGAGAAAGCGGCGGCAATGTGCGGAACGTGGCATCCCCGGACATCAATACGGAAGACTTTTCCGCAGCCATCGACTTCCTGGCCAACCAGAAAGACGTGGATGCAAACCGGCTGGGTCTGCTGGGGATCTGCGGCTTCGGGGGCATTGCCATCAATGATGCGGCTATGGATACCCGGGTGAAGGCCACGGTTGCCTCCACCATGTACGACATGACCCGGGTGCTGGCCAATGGGTATTTTGACAAGGAAAACAGCCCGGAACAGCGGCACCGGAAGCTGGAAGCCATGAACGCCCAGCGGACGGAAGACTATAAGAACGATACCTTTGCCCGGGCCGGCGGCTGCCTGAAACCGGATGAACTGCAGCCGGATACCCCGGAATTCGTGAAGCAGTACACGGCTTATTATGAAACCAAACGGGGCTTCCATCCCCGGTCCGTGAATTCCACGGAAGGGTGGAATGCCACGTCTGCCCTGTCCTTCATCAATCTGCCCTTCCTCCAGCGGAGCAATGAAATCCAGAGCGCCGTCATGGTGGTGGCAGGAGAAAAGGCTCATTCCCGGTATTTCAGCGAAGATGCCTTCAGGAAACTCCAGGGCAGCAACAAGGAACTGGTAATCGTACCGGGCGCCACACATACGGACCTGTACGACCAGATGGACAAGATCCCCTTTGACAAGATCGATGAATTTTATCAGACGTATTTGAAGTGAAAATGAGGGGCTGTTTTTTCACAGCCTCTCATTTTTTATTGACATCCGCCTTTCTTCCGTTTAATATTTACTATTGGTAATTATCAAACGTAACTAGTAACTAAAGGAAGAGACAATATGGAACTTGCATTGACGAAACGATTCCTCCTGGCCTGCCAGGAGGCAAAAACCATTGTAGAACGGCAGCCCCGGCTGCCCCGGGGCATGAAACCCGGCCATGTACGGGTACTGGACACCCTCCATCAGCTGGAGGAGCAGCAGGACCAGGTCCGGGCCGGTGATGTGGGACGGGCCATGGGCATTACGCCCCCCAGCATTACCCGGCTGACCCACGAACTGGTGGAAATGGGCTGTGTGGAGCAGCAACAGCTGCCGGAGGACCGGCGGGTCTGGCTGGTGAAACTGACGCCCCGGGGAGAACAGATCTATGACTATTACGTCCGCCAGTTCCACCAGTGGCTGAACGGGCAGATGGAAGCCGTTTCCCCGGCAGATCTGGAAGCGGCCATCCGGGTGATCCATCAGACGGCGGCCATTATGGAAAAAGTCCCGGAACAGTTTGTCCCGGAAGAGAAGGGAGGGGATTCCTGTGGAAAATAACGGAACGGAGTTTGTCCGCCGGGCAGATGCCCGGCTGTTCCTGTCCATCCTGGCCGCAGGGCTTCTGTCCTTTACCGGGGTGGTCATCGAAACGGCCATGAATGTGACCTTTCCCACCCTGATGGAAGAATTTTCCGTGGGGACATCCACGGTCCAGTGGCTGACCACCGGGTATCTGCTGGTGCTGGCCACGGTGATCCCCACCTCCAGCTACCTGAAGCAGCGGTTCCCGTTGAAAAAGCTGTTTGTGGCCGGCAATCTACTGTTCCTCACCGGGACGGTGCTGGACGGGCTGGCCGGGAATTTTCCCCTGCTGCTCCTGGGACGGCTGCTCCAGGGGGCGGGCACCGGCATCGGGCTGCCTCTCATGTTCAACCTGGTACTGGAACAGGCACCGCTGGATAAAATCGGCACCATGATGGGTGCGGCCATGCTGGTGTGCGCCCTGGCTCCGGCAGTGGGACCGTCTCTGGGCGGATACATCATCGGCCATTTCGGCTGGCGGATGATTTTTGCGGCCCTGGTGCCCGGACTGCTGTTCTCGCTGGTGGTGGGCATCTACGCCATCCGGCAGTCTTCTTCCTGGGGACCCCGTCCCTTTGACGGGTTCGGCCTGGGGTGCCTGGCAGTGGCTCTGCCCTGTCTGCTGCTGCTGTGCAGCTACGGAACGGTGCTGCCGGTGCCCGGGCTGGTGGGGCTGGCCGGGCTCATGGTGCTGGCCCTGGGAATCTTCGTCCGGCAGGAAACCCGGCTCCGGAAATCCGGTTCCACCCCTCTTCTCAATCTCCAGGTATTCCGGGTGCCGGCTTTTGACGGTGCCGTGCTGGGGCTGCTGCTGGTCCAGTTCCTGTGCCTGGGGGTGGGATTCCTCCTGCCCAACTATGCCCAGATTGTTTTGAAGGCAGATCCTTTTTCCGCCGGCTGCATCCTGCTTCCCGGGTGCCTGGTGGGGGCTTCCCTGGCCCCTGTAAGCGGGCGGCTCTATGACCGGCTGGGAGCCCGGAAACCCCTTCTGGCCGGGAGCTGTGCCATTATCCTGAGCTTCCTGCTGTATCAGTTTGCCCTGGGAAAGGCAGGAATCCGGGAACTGACGGCCATCTATGTGGTGTTCACCCTGGGGCAGGGCCTTTCCGCAGGGAACATCCTCACCTATGCCATGGAGAACCTGCCGGAATCCATCCAGCCTGACGGGAACGCCGTGTGCAATACCCTTCAGCAGCTGGCCGGGGCTGTGGGGACCTCTGTATGTGCAGCACTGGTGGCTGCCGGACAGGCCGGACGGGATCTGGCTGCCGGTACCGGCCAGGGAACGGCCGACGCCTTCCATCTGCTGTTGATCCTGGCTTTGTGCCAGGGAGCCTGCATGATGTGGGCTCTCCACGTGCGTTCATCTTCCTTTCACTTTGATCCATTACAATAATTAGTATTATCTAACAAGAAGGCAGATCGTGGTGAAATGGAAATAATGCCTGGGGACCGGGCTGCTGGCCGCCTGCTGCTTTTCCACAGGGGGCTTTGGCCTCCGGGCATGTGGAAGCCATCTCTCAAGTGTACGGAGACGGGGAAAAGCTGGCTGCTGTCCAGCTTCGGTATGATGCGGATCTTTTGGGATCATCGGTTACGGCAGCTGATTATTCTGTGCCGGGACGGACTGTGGCAAAGGCTTTTGTTGCAGCTGAGCCCTACGGCAAGGCTGCAGAAAAAGGAAGATATGTCCAGATGGAACTGGAACCCCTGCCCATGTCGGACCAGGTGGCGGATCCTCACCCGGAAGATAAACACAAGGCTCCCATCGGGGTGGGGGGCCTCAGCTGGGAAGTCACGGAAATCCTCAGCCTCTGGTGCCGGTAACGGTGTCCATCAGGCAGAAGGGGATGGTGAAAACCGTTCAGGGACGGTTTTACGGAGGCGAACCGGAGATGAAGAGCACCCATACCCGGCAGCTGCTGATTGAGAAGTTCACACAGTACACTTTTACGGACAGAGACGGAAAAACCCTTCAGTACAATCTTTACGTACCGGAAAAAATGGAAAAGGGAAAGAATTATCCCCTGGTACTTTTCATGCATGATGCAGGGACTGTGTCTCCGGAAGTGAAGGCGACCCTGAGCCAGGGCCGGGGTGCTGTGACATGGGTGGAACCGGAATGGCAGAAGGAACATCCCTGTTTCGTGCTGGCGCCCCAGTACGATACGGTGATTGTGGATGACAAGTACCAGTACGGGCCGGAACTGGACCGTACCATCCATCTGGTGGAAAGCCTGGCCGGCCAGTATCCCATTGACACCAAAAGAATCTACAATACCGGGCAGTCCATGGGCTGCATGACTTCCATCGCTATGGATGTGAAGTACCCCCGGTTCTTTGCCGGATCCTATCTGGTGGCCGGTAAATGGAATCCCGGGGTGACGGCTCCACTGGCTCAGCAGAACATCTGGGCAGTGGCATCTGCCGGTGATCCAGGGGCCAGGTCTTCTATGGATACGATCATGGCCCAGCTGGATGCTGCTGGAGATACAGGCAGCCGGGGTACCATTGATCAGGGGGCTCCGGAGACGGAAGTGGATCAGCTGGCTGCCCAGATGATCCGGCCGGGGATCCATGCCTATTACCTGCTGTACCAGGGAGGCAGCCACAGGAGTACCTGGCAGCACGCCTACGATATCACCCCGGCCAGGGAGTGGATCTTTGAGCAGAGAAAAAAGAGCTGACAGGAAGCCGGATGTGCTTCCCGGGGGACCGGGTCTGATTTTTTGGCCAGGACCATTGATCGCTGACAAACAAAGGAGCTGCCGCAGCCGCTGCGGCAGCTCCTTTGTATTGGTGATACTCCTGATACAGAAGAGAAAAGTAGAGGATATGCATAAGGCAGCGCCACATTATGTCCTGTGCAGCAGGCGATTCTGCTTTTCTTTCCAATGGAGGCATTCTCCGCATGGCTGTGTCAGCCATTTTTGGCGGGATACTTTCCGGTTTTTTCACTTGCGGCGGGATCCAGTTTGAGATAAAGTAATGATGTAAAAAGATTTTTGCACTGAAATGCCGATGCAGTGACAGATCCTGTGCCGAATGGAGGAGTGAACGGAATGGCTGTGAGCGCGATGTACGATATGGCGTTTATCCTGGATGGGGACGGGACGGTACAGTCCGTAACTTTTGATCCGGAATTTACTGATGAAAGGATCCGCGGGCTGTGCCGGAAGCTGGTCGGTTCCCGTCCGGAGCTTGAAAAAGCTGTGCCGGTCGACCATGTCCACCATCGGATCACCGTCTGGGACCGGATCTTTGAATACCGCCGTTTTGCCATTCCCGGCGGATACTGCCTGCTGGTACGGCGGGAGCCGGTCACGGAAAAGTTGATGGAAGCAGCGCTCGACCTGTCACAGGATGCCATCCAGCTCTATGGGGCCGAATCGCAGATCCAGTTCTTTAACCGGGCCTGCCGCAAGATGCTGGACATTCCTCCCGCAGATCCGCTGCGGAACCAGAAACTGCTGGATATCTTTGATGTGGATGACGGGTACAGTACCACTCTTACGGCCCTGCGTTCCCAAAATTCCGTAGCCAACAGGTATGACCAGTATAAATCGATTACGGGTAAGGAACTGCTGACGGTGAATGACTCGACACCGGTCTTTCGTGAGGATGGTTCTCTTTTGGGAGCCGTCACGGTGGAACGGAATATGGAAATCGTCAAACAGAAAATGCAGGAACTCCGCAAAATCCAGGATATCCTGGCCAGCCATGAAACAAAGCGGTTTGCAGAACATCCGGAGACGCGCTATTCCTTTGATGATATCATCGGGTCCAGTTCGGCCCTGCAAAGTGCGGTCCATCTGGCCAAACAGATGGCATTGAAGAACATCAATATCCTGATCCAGGGAGAAACGGGGAGCGGCAAAGAACTATTTGCCCAGGGAATCCATGGTTACAGTTCCCGCAAAAAGGAAAAATTCGTAGCCGTCAACTGTGCTGCCTTTCCGGAAACGCTGGTCGAAAGCATGCTTTTCGGTACTGTCAAAGGGGCGTTCACGGGCAGTACGGACAAGGCGGGACTGATTGAAGAAGCCAACCATGGCACCCTGTTCCTCGATGAAGTCAATTCCATGAGCATGCCCATGCAGGCCAAGCTGCTCCGCGTCCTCCAGGAAGGCACTCTGCAGCGGATCGGGAGCACCCGGGACATCCCGGTGGATATCCGTGTCCTTTCGTCCTGCAATGAAGACGCGTTCAAGCTGGTGGAAAACGGAAAACTCCGGAGAGATCTGTTTTACCGCCTGGGAGCTGTTATCGTGGAAATCCCTCCGCTCCGGGAACGGATGAGCGATATCCGGGAGCTGACGGAATCCTTCATCCGGACCCATCCGGATCTGCCGGTCGAACCGATCCGGGAAATCAGGCCTTCCTTCTGGGAAAGACTGAGGCACCATGACTGGCCCGGCAATGTGCGGGAATTGTTCCATATCCTGAGCTATTCGCTCAGCGTCTGCAAAGACGGCGTCCTTGACGGCAGCCATTTTCCGGACTATTTCCTGCGGCGCTCGGAACCGGAGAAAACGGCGCAGGTCGCTGAAGAATCCAGCGGCTTTTTTGACCGGGGTCTTGTGAAGATGGTCCGGGAGTATGAACGGCAGCTGCTGCGCCAGGCCTATCTGCTGTGTGGGCGGAATGCGACCAGGACCGCTGCCATGCTTCAGATCAGCCGGCAGAATTTCCAGTATTATGTGAAGAAATACCATTTGAATCAGGAGGAGTGACAATTTTTTTAGCGCAAAGATATTTTGCTGAAAATTTATTTTGCAGAAGATCCAGTGAAGAAATGCAGCGGAATTTCTTCGCTGGATTTTTTCACTATAGAATCCTGTTTTTCAAAACGTGATATTCCTGCAGAAATCCGTGCAAAAATGCGGTCTTTCGGAGCGCAGACACATTTTAGCTGCCGTCTGAAAAGTGTGCGGCTTTTTATCCGGACTTCTTTCTTGTTTTGGCACAGTATTTGCGATAGAAATAAGCAGAAAAAGAAATTTTTACGGTATGAAAGGAGTCATTCAAATGAATCTTTCTGTAAAAGAAGCCCGCTTCATTAAAAAAGTTACGCTGACGGACTGTCAGCCTTCTCTGAACGAATTTATCGCGGTGGCAAAATATCATGCAGAACTGGAATTTTCTGCAGAGATGAAGAATGTAGTCTGTTCCAACCGCAAACTGCTTGACCGTTTCCTCGAAGAAGGCCGCATCATTTACGGCGTTACGACAGGTTTTGGGGAAAACGTCCGTTTTACCATCAAGCCGGAAGAAGCGGAACAGCTGCAGAAAAATATCGTCCGCACGCATTCCGTGGCTGTCGGTGAACCTCTTACGGAAGTCCAGGCCCGTGCCGTCATGCTGCAGACGATCCTGAATGCCGGTCAGGGCCATTCCGGAATCCAGCTGGAAACGCTGGAACTGATCCGGCAGATGCTGAACAGGAACCTGATCCCCTGGGCGCCGAGCGAAGGCTCCGTGGGGTATCTCGGGGTGGAAGGCCACCTGGCCATGGCTTACATCGGTGAAGGCAGGATCTTCGAAGACGGGAAACCGGCTCCGGCGGCGGAAGTCCTGAAGAAGAACGGCCTGCAGCCCATTACCCTGTCCTACAAGGAAGGTCTTTCCATGCTGAACGGGACGATTACGGTCACCGCACTGGGTCTCCTGGCTCTGTATGAAGCCATCACGACCATGGAAAATGCCGAAATCGCCGGCGGCCTCTGCTATGAAGCGCTCCGGGGCACGACAAAGGCCCTGGATCCCCGGATCCATGCTGCCAAAAAGCATGAAGAACAGGCCAATTCTGCGGACAACCTTCGCCGCATGCTGAAGGACAGCAAGATTGCTGAAAAATATGTGGATGCCCGGGTCCAGGACTGCTATGTCATGCGTTCCATGGCCCACATCGAAGGCGCTGCCAAGAAACTGGTCAAGGAAGCGTATGAAGTCATTGTCAATGAAATGCACTCCATCAGTGACAACCCGGAAATCTTTGCGACCAGTGACGACAACGGCGAAGCGCTGATGTGCGGCAACTTCGACGGCAGTTTTGTGGGTTCCCATGCGGATATGATTGCCATGGCCTGCGCCATTATGGGCAACCTCGTGGAAAGAAGCACGGACCGCATGGTCAACCGCAATCTCAACGAAGGACTGCCCGCATTCCTTGTCAAGAATCCGGGACTGAACAGCGGTTTTATGATCACCCAGTATACATCTGCCGGCCTGATGAACGAAGTCAAGCATCTGGCCATCCCTGTGACCATTGACAGCATCCCGACCTGCGCCAATCAGGAAGATCCTGTTTCCATGGCTTACTATGCTTCCAGAAAAGCCATGCAGGCGGTACGGAAACTGCAGTACATGGTTGCCATCGAAATCTATGTGGCCCTGCAGGCCATCGATTTCCTGAAACCGCTGGAACCGTCCCCGGCCAACCAGAAGCTGCGCGACTATGTCCGCAGGACTGTGCCGTTCGTCGACAATGACCGGTATCTCTATCCGGATATCGAATTCATCTTTAAACAGGTCCAGGACTGCAAATTCATCGATATGATGGAAGATTCCATCGGTGAAATGAAGTTTTGATAATATCTTATCCTGGATCGATGGCCATCGGCCATTGCTGCACGAGATGCCGAGGAGCGGGAAACTGTCATTCCGCTGCCCGGGCATCTCGGTATCGTGCTATCCAAAAGAAAACGGAGCAGTGAGTCACAGGAATTTCCCGGCTCGCTGCTGTCCTGCAGGAAGCAGCCTGTGTGTCTTTTTTATTTCCCTGTTTTTAAGTCAAACAAGTATGTTTCCTGATATCCGATATAGAGAAAAACTTTTGCCAGAATAATGGAATCTAAAGTAAAATAAGCATATAATAACAGTATTTATTTGTGTATGACCGATATCAAAAAGTGAGGCTGCGGCGTTTTCATCTTTTGCCGTCCGTGCCCGGGCGGAACAAAAAGGCCTCACTGCCGTTGCCAATGCCCATGCAGAAGAAGGAAAGGCCGCATCCATCCGGCATGGCGTGGCAGCAGCGGGAGAAAAAGAAGGATACTTCTTTTTTACGGCCGATCAGCCCGCCGTCAGCAGGGCAACCTGTCCGGCTATCCTGCAGGAACATGGAAGACACCCCGATTCCATTATCCGTCCGGTCTATGGAACCCATCCAGGCATGCCTGTGCTCATGCCGGGCGCACTGAGGCAGGAGCTTCTGGCACTCCGGTATGAGCAGGGCGGAAAGTCTCTGATGACGGATGACAATACAATCGATCTTGTCATTCCAGGGCCGGAGGAACGTCTGGACATCGATACCGCCGAAGATTATGAAAAACTAATCCGGGAATAGGGCGCAGCAAAAAGGCTGCTGCACGTGTGTGGTTTTTACACGTGCAGCAGCCTTTTTATACGCCGAACAGCTTTCCGATGTCTTCTTCCGGCAGGGTGCGGTCTGAGGGGGCGTCGTGGGCGTGGGACAGCATTTCTTCCACCCGGCTTTCCAGTTTCCGGCCGATGAGGTCTTCCACCGAAATGCCCCGCAGCTGGAAAAACAGGAAGGGATTTTCGTCGATGCGCACCCCGACCCCGTAGAGTACGGCAGCCGCATGCTTGCACAGAATGGCATCATCGGGGCAGCTGCAGCGGATCTTCAGTTCCCGGGAACGGGGGAACAGGCCGCCTTCCTGGGTGAACAGCCCGGCTGCCGCCGGGGGCAGGTCCCCGTTGAGCAGCGCTTCCATATCGTGGAGGGAGCCGGCACAGGCTTCCTCGATTTTTTTCCGGAACTGGGCTGACAGAGGGTCTACAGTGATATGGACCTTGTAGGGCTTGACCCGGGAACCCTGCACCAGAGCATGGATTTCTCCCGGTTCCAGACGCAGATCCAGCACCGTGTCCGCCTTCAGATACCGGCGGCCCCGGGCCAGCCGATTGCTCATATCTGAATAGGATTCGATGGCTTTGCACCAGGCTTTGCCCCACCAGTGGCGGCAGAGCTGGGCCCCGGATACGTGGACCGGCTCATACTGCCGGCTTTTTTCACCGGCCTGCCGCAGGGTCTGCTCCGCCTGTTTCTGCAGTTCTTCGATTGTAGGCTGGGGATACCTTGCGTAGGAAAAGCCCCAGGGATATTTTCTTTTGGCACTCATGGGCTACCGCCTCTTTTCCGGAAGGTCCAGCTTCACCAGATCCAGGAGCTCTTTGTCGGAAAACTCGGTGATCCAGGCGGTGCTGCCTCCAATGACCTGTTCCGCCAGGTCTTTTTTGCTGTTGATCAGGGCATCGATCCGTTCCTCGATGGTGCCGGCACAGATGAATTTGTGGACGATCACGTTCCGGGTCTGCCCGATCCGGTAGGCCCGGTCAGTGGCCTGGTTCTCCACCGCCGGATTCCACCAGCGGTCAAAGTGGATCACGTGGCTGGCACTGGTCAGGTTCAGACCGGTGCCGGCTGCCTTCAGGGACAGGACCATATAGGGCACGTAGTCCTGGCCGTTGAACGCATCCACCATGGCCTGCCGCTTCTTCACCGGGACGCCTCCGTGGATCACAAAGCCGGGCCGGCCGAACACTTCGGTCAGGAAGGCGGAAAGGGCATCGGTGATTTCCCGGTACTGGGTGAAGACCAGAACCCGTTCCCTTTTTTCGTAGATGCTCTGGCACAGTTCGCCCAGACGGCGGAATTTTCCGCTTTCGGTTTCCAGATAAGGCCCCGTGCCCAGGAACTGGTCCGGGTGGTTGCAGATCTGTTTCAGCTTGTTGAGCAGGGCCAGCACCAGGCCCTTCCGTTTGATTCCGCTGACTTCCTTATCCTCCTGGAGGAAAGTCCGGAAGCGGCTGACTTCGCTGCGGTACAGGGCCACCTGACGGGGCGAAAGGGAAATATATTCGTTCTTTTCGATTTTTTCCGGCAGGTCGGAAATGATGGATTTGTCTGTTTTGAGACGGCGCAGGATAAAGGGGGAAAGGGCCGCCCGCAATGGTCCGTAGTTCCCGTCCTTTGCCAGCCCGGCGGCGTAGGTGGAGAACTCTTTCCGGCTGCCCAGGAGACCGGGGTCCAGAAAGTCGAACAGGGACCACAGATTGGAAAGGTCGTTTTCCACCGGGGTCCCGGTCATGGCCAGACGGTGGCGGGCCTTCAGCTCTTTGATCTGCCGGGTCTGTCGGATGCCCGGGTTCTTGATGGCCTGGGCTTCGTCCAGGATCACTCCGTCCCAGGAAATCTTCTGGAGCCCCGCCAGACGGGGCACCAGGGCATAGGTGGTCAGGGTCAGGAAGGCAGGGGAAGCGGCCAGCATTTCTTCCAGTTTTTTGGCCGTCCGTCCGTGGAGCACCGTATAAGACAGAGAGGGGGTGAACCGGTCCAGTTCCCGGGACCAGTTCCCCAGCAGAGAAGCCGGGACCACCAGCAGGAACCGGCCTTCCGGGAGCTTCTGCTGCTGACGGGCCAGATAGGTCAGTACTTCCAGGGTCTTCCCCAGACCCATGTCGTCCGCCAGGCACATGCCGAATCCATAATCGGACAGGGTGCACAGCCAGGAAAAACCGGTTTTCTGGTAGGGGCGGAGGGTGGCCCGGACGGTTTCCGGGACATCCAGGGCCGCCGCGGTTTCCGGGTGGCGCAGCCGGTCCAGGAGCTTCGTCAGCCACTGGCCGTGGGTGAATGTCACTTCGTCCTGGCCGGACAGTTCCTGCCGGAGAGCCTCTGCCACGGTGACAGTGCCGGAGAAGCCCTTCAGCTGCTGGAGCAGTTCCTTCAGACGCTTGTGGTCCACTTCGATCCATTTGCCCTTGATCAGGGCCAGTCCTTCGGTACCGGCCAGCAGTTTTGCAATGTCTTCCGGGGTCAGGGATACCCCGTCCACGGTGAGGGAAGGCTGGAGGGTCAGCAGGGTATCCGCTCCCAGCAAAGGTTTTTCCTGGTCTCCGATCTTTACGGAAAGGGAGACCTGCCGCTTTCCCTGGCGCCACCAGTTGGGAATCCGGCACCGGATGCCCAGGTCTTCAATCTGGGGAATGGTCTTCAGGAATTCATAGGCTTCCTGGGATGTCAGTCCGAAGGGATGGAATATTTCGCCGGAAGTGATGAACCGGCCGTGTAAGGGAGAGACCCGGGCCACTTTGTCCAGAGAGGACAGCAGCTGCATCAGCTTGTCCCGGTCATCCCGGTATTCCTGGAGTGCATAGGAAAGCGGCATGTGACGGGCCTCACCATTGGCATCGAAGGTGGCATAGGTGGCCAGGAAAGCGAAGGGATACGTTTCGCTCCGTTTGTTTTCCACCAGATGGAAGTAGATCCGGTCGGCCGGGCGGAGGGCACCGCTCCGGTTTTTCAGATAGTCGTCCACGGTACCGGAAAAATTTCCCAGATCCCGGGCAAACGCCTCATTCAGCTGGTCCCAGGCATGCTGGAGCCAGCCGGAGTCGATCCAGGTGCTGCCGGGGACAAAGGGAACCGCGTCCAGCAGGCTGTTCCTCTGTTCCGGGGAAAGGGGAATCCGGGTTTCTGCCCGGGATACCTGCAGGAACGGATCCCGGCTCAGGGCCTGGACAAAAGCGGCCGCCAGGCTGTGCAGGAACTGGAGGGAGGGACTGGCATCCTGAGGCAAGGGCCCGAAGCCCAGCTGATACAGGGTCGGCCAGGGCTGTTCCAGGAAGTGCTTCCGGAGCCGGGCCTGTTCAGGGGAAAGGCCTTTTTCCGGGGAATCCGGCTGGAAACCACCGGGGGTAAAGAAAAAATCCAGGGCATGTGTGCGGGCTTTCATGGGTAAGACTCCTTTGGCTGCAGATGCTTCCATTGTAGGAAAAAGGTGGGAGAGAGTCAATGTTTCCCGGGATGCTTCCCTTTTCCACATCCGTTTTTCCGTATATTCTATCCATCGTTTTGCCCACCAACTTTTCTATGATGAAAGTAAGAAAAGGAAGGTGGACGATTATGAAAAAGATGTATATCACTGTTACAGGGTGCAATCATTATATGGATGAGGTGTGTTCCGGCGGAAAATGGACCTGGTACTGCGGAAAGAACCGGACAAGGAGTACGATAAAGAAGCTATCCGGGTGGAAATCCCGGGCATCGGAAAAGTGGGGTACGTGGCCAACAGCAACTACACAGTTCTGGGCGAAACCCTCAGCGCCGGACGGCTCTGCGACAAAATCGGCAAAAAAGCCCGGGCCAAAGTGGAACTGATCACCGAACGGGGCGCAGTGGCCAGGAGGAAAAGACTGTGTTTAACGAAACTTTGAAATTTTCAAAGTGATGACCGCCTGCTGCAATGACGGGACGAGACCGGTCATTTTCAAAATCGAACGGATTGACTGCGGGGATAAATAGAATCGGCGACTTTATCGAACTGGATATGCGATCATTTGGCCTATTACGGACAGCTGCCGTTCCGGAAAGCTGGAAGTCACGGAAGACAGTCCTCTATACAAGGTGGGTGATGAATGCATCGGATGCGGAATCTGTACAAAGGTCTGTCCGATGGGGTGCGTTCAGATAATCGACAAGCGGGCGCATCACTCTTATGCCCGCTGTGTGAGTTGCCTGGCCTGCATTCACGCTTGTCCGCAAAAGGCGATACGATTTGCCGCACTGACAGAGAAAAATCCGGGTGTCCATTACCGGAATCCCCACGTCAGCCCGCAGGAATTTATGGCGGCAAACAATCAGAATGGGTGACGGTATGAAGGGCTGTAAAGATATATTGCAAATTGAGGAGTTCTTTGAAAATGAAGAAATACGGCAGATAGGATTATCGGACAGCAAGTTGAGGTATTTGGTGCAGACAGTTTGTCTTGTGACTATCGGAGCATTCGACATGCTGCGTAAAAAGTCATTGAATCCGAGGGAGTATCTGCCGATGAAATAAAGGAGGCTGTTTGTCAGACAATACCTTACATCGGTTTCCCCATCGTTAAGCCTGCTCTTGATATTGTCCTCGATGGATCAGAGTTGTCCGATTCTTCGTTGAAGTCTGGTATGATGGACAGGATTCTGGAGGCGGGAAATGTGGCGCCTATGGCGGTCAACTACCAGCTACAGAAGATTTATGTCCTGTAAAGCGAGGAGGTGCTGGCAAAGGTAAAGTCCGTCTGCCCGTGTACCTGTGACGCGCCGACTGTTCTGCTCTTTGCCTATGATGATGGCAAGGACTGGAACAATCCCAAACAGGCAGGCATACATTCCGGGCAGCAGGCTGTAAGCATCATGGCGACACATATCATGCTGGAGGCATGGGAGCTTGGAGTGGCATCATGCCGGGTGAACCTGTTCCCGAATGATGAGGTTCAAAAGAAGAAGAGACAGGCGCTGCAACAGAGGCCTCCACGGAACCTGCGGGTACCGGCGTCCGTTGTTCCCTTGCCGGCTGCTTCTCTCTTGCAGGAGAGCAGTACGGTGTCGGTGTCATTGAGAGAGGCAACACCGCCATCATCGCAGATTACATTGCAGAGAAGACCGGCTCGGATACGTTTGAGATTGTCACGGTAAACAGCTGTCCCACCGACCTGAAGAGCCTCTTCAACGTCCAGCACAGGGGAAAGGATGGTTTTCAGAAGAAGGGTGCTTTTGACAAAGAATTTTGCGCCCAAATTTTTTTCAGAAAAACTATTTTGCACTCATGCCGTATGGTTTTGTGACAGGAAACAATGCAACTGCGGCAGCCATGCGGCTTTTCAGCCTGAGAAATCATGAAAAACTGGCATGGATTTTGCTAAATAGATACGTGAGAAAATAAATCATAAGCGTACGCCGGCGTAAAGGACTGTGAAATTTGCACGGGGAGTGAAGAGACATATGGAAATTACCATTATCATCCTGTATCTGGCTGCCATTTTTGGCGTCGGTATCTACTGCAACAAGTTCAACAAAAACGTGGACGATTATTTGCTGGCCGGACGGAATCTGGGTGTGGGACTGGCTACGGGAACACTTGTGGCCACTTATTTTGGCGGCGGCTATGTAATCGGTGTCGGCAGTGAAGCCTATAATGTCGGCGTCAGTTCATACTGGAGCCCGGTCGCCGGTGCCCTTGGCATCCTGGCCGTATGCCTGGTGCTGAAGAGAATGGAAGGGATGCGGGTGTACACGGTGACAGAAATTGTGGAGCGCCGGTACAACAGTTCTTTCCTGCGTCTGGCGACGACGGTCCTTTCGCTTCTTGCCCTGGTCGGGATCCTGGCAAGCCAGGTCAGCTCTGCCGGCAGTGTACTGGCATCCCTGGGAATCGGCGATATGACTACGAGTGCCATCATCGTAACGGCATTCTTTGTCGGATTTACGGCTTTCGGCGGTCTCTGGGCTGTCACGGTGACCGACTTCATCCAGATCATCGTCGCTTCCGTTGGCCTGATTTCTGCAACGCTTGTCGTCATCTTTGAAAGCGGCGGCTGGAGCAGTATCGTAACGAAAATCGAGGCAACGAATGTACCGTCCAACTATTTCAATCTGCTGAAGGGAACAGAACCTTCCTATGTACTGTGGCTGATCCTGCCGATGTTCATTTACACCCTGATTGGACAGGACGTCTACCAGCGGCTGTTTGCAGCGAAGGATACAAAGACGGCTTTCAAGGCTGCCGTGCTTTCCTTTATCTGCCTGCTGATCATCTGCGCTTTCCCGGTCATCCTGGGAATGGCTGCCCGCGGTCTGGAACCGAATCTTGCCAATCCGGTCCTGGCGATCCCGACGGTGATCCGTGCCATGCTGCCTCCTGCTTTGTCCGGCTTTACCCTTGCCGCCATCATCGCTGCCATCGTCTCCACGGCTGACTCCATCCTGACGGCAGCCACCTCTCACGTGGTCAATGATATCTATGTCCGTTACATCTGCAGGGACGATATGGAAGACCCTGCGGTGCAGAAGAAACTGCTGCGCATGTCCAAACTGATGACGGTCGTCGTCGGAGTCGGTTCTGCCATCATCGCTTTGGCGATCCCTTCCGTTCTGGCCATCCTCAATTCTTCTTACACACTCTTTACGGCCGGCGTATTTTCTCCTGTCGTCTGCGGACTTCTTTGGAAAAAAGCGACCCGCGCCGGTGCCTATGCCGGTCTCTTCAGCGGTCTCCTCTTCGTCGTACTGGGCTGGTCCGGAGTTTCTTTCTTCGGCATCCCTGTCGATATTGCAAGCTCCCTGCTGTCCGTCCTGGTATTGATGATTGTTTCCGAGTTCACCTACAAACCGGAACCTGAAAAAGCGTGACCTTTCCTTTACATAGATCTCAACTCTCAAACAGCAGCAGGCTGTCACTGTTATGGTGACAGCCTGCTGCTGTTTGAGGCTTTGCCGATATGGAGCCGGAGCAGGAGCCTGCAGCCCCGCTATCAGGCTGCAAGTGCAGAGAGGGAAAGAAGGATGCCTGCGGCGGGAGTCTTCCGGGGCAGCCAAAAGCGAAAGGCGCTTTTTTACTCTATAATTTCACCTTTTCTTCATTGTTGTTGTGCTATAGTAAAAACAGATTATGACAGCATTCCACTTGAAAGGTGTGATCTTATGAGATACACAAGAGTTCTTGCGATTCTCTGTGCCCTGTCGCTCCAGACGGGGATGACTGCTTATGCTGCCGGGCAGCATGCAGATATCGGGACTCCGGCTTCCCTTTCCGATAAAAGCCTGCCGCCGGGACCGCCGCCTGACGGGAAAATGGACCCGCCTGAAGGCAAAATGATGCCTCCCCCCGGTGGAGGACAGGGTTTTCAGCCGCCTGATCATGTAACACAGGGGACTGCTAAAACGGTGATTGCAAAAAATGATTCTCTTTCGGACCGGACGTACACATCTTCCGGCGATGACGAAAATGCGCTGCGTGTCAGCGGCGCCAGGGTCAGTCTGAGCAATGTGAAGATCCTTAAATCCGGCGGTACTTCGTCGAGTACCGAAGGGGGTGACTTCTACGGTATGAACGCGGCATTCCTTGCTACGGATAAAGCCCAGGTCAAGATCAGGGACTCAGCGATTGAAAGCAATGCAAAGAATGGAAATGCCCTGTTCAGCTACGGCAGGGGCACGGCCGTGGAAGCAAGGAATGTGAAAATCACGACGCACGGAGATAATTCCGGCGGACTGCAGACGACGGGCAGCGCCCGGATGGACGCGCAGAATGTAACCGTTGTGACGGAAGGCAATTCGTCAGCAGCTATCCGTTCTGACCGGGGCGGCGGGAATGTGCATGTCAAAAAAGGCTCGTTCCGCACGGCCGGATACGGTTCCCCCGCCATTTACTGCACGGCGCAGATTGCCGTGGAAAACGCTTCTCTTGCTGCAGAAAATTCTGAAGCTGCAGTCATCGAAGGCAAAAACAGCATCGCCCTCAAAAACTGCACGCTCGAAGGAAATATGGCGGATACGCGCCCGATGGGTGACCGTACCATCGAAGAGGAAAATGTACATGGCGTCATGCTCTATCAGTCCATGAGCGGTGATGCGGAGCCGGGCAAAGCAGTGTTTTCCATGGAGGGCGGCAGCCTGACCGCTCACAGGGGAGATCTTTTTTATGTGACCAATACGGAGTGTGCCATCACTCTGAAAAAAGTTGTCCTGAAGGCGGAAGATTCGTCAGGCCTCTTCCTGCGTGTGAACGGCAATGACGGAGAAAGAGGCTGGGGCCGGACCGGTGCCAATGGCGGAAAGTGCACGCTTGTGACGGAAAATCAGGAAATTGCCGGCGATATCGAGATTGATACGCTGTCATCTCTCGACATGACACTGGGCAAGGGTTCCCGCTTTACGGGCAGCATCAACTGCATGGACAGCCGGTACGGCACTGCGGCAGATTCCCATATCGCCATGACTGTTGCCAAAGGCGCTGTCTGGACCCTGGATAATGATTCCACCGTGACAACGCTGAAAAATGAGGGGCAGATCAACCTGAACGGATATCAGCTGACCGTCCTTTCAGAAAACAGCAAGGCCGGGCAGCAAAAGGATATCGTCTTTTGAATGCCCGGACTGCGGCGTCCCTGAAGGGAAAGAGATCCCGTAAGGAGCAGGATTTGTCGTCCCGGATGGCAGGCTGTCCCGGAAAGACAGAGAAGCGCGCCGATCACGGCACGCTTCCTTCCGGTATTTTTCTCCGCTTTCTGAAAGCCGCGGAACCGGCGGCGGAACGGCCCGGAGGTTGCGCAGGCTGTCTTGACAAAACAGATGGGCAGTGATAAACTGAACCCATTCTGGTACAGAGTGTACTATTTCTGTCCGCTGCCGAAGTGGCGGAATTGGCAGACGCACTTGACTCAAAATCAAGCGCCCAAAAAGCGTGCCGGTTCGAGTCCGGCCTTCGGCACCACAAGTGAAAGTACGGGAGCTGTGAGCAGTCACAGTTCCTTTTTTATTGATACAGAAGCCCCCGCGTATCACTGTCATACGCGGGGGCTTCTGTATCGATCATGACGGCAGGTCCTCTTCATAAATCGGTTGTCTTTGGGGGAAAAAGTGTCACAGGTCCGCCGATGCCAATGGCGGACAGTCTGCCGTCAGAAACGTCTGCAGTGATGTCGATGGGGCCGCCCGGTTCGAGAAGCTGTTTCCGGAAGGATTTTCCGTCCCGGCAGCCCAGGGCGGCTGCCAGGGCAGCTGAACCGGAGCCGCAGCTGTTTTCCCAGTAGAGGGTCCCTGTAGCCGTGACGTAGACGGCGGGCACCATGCGGCTTGTCCGTTCCTCGTAAAGGATGAGTCCGTATGCTTCGGGTTCCTGCCCCGTCCTTACATGGGACTGGAGTGCGTGCCACCATCCTTCCTTATCGAGTCCGTCGAGGTCATCCGTAAGGAAGATATAGTGATCGATGCCCGGCAGGACAACATGGAATACTTCATGGACCGCATTTTTCAGACGGATCGTCTCTCTGGTCAGAGATAGAGGCAGGGGGAGTTCGATGGAAGCGTTGTATATCCCTTCGGCGAGCTTTGCAGCCCGGGCTTTCAGAGGAACGGGACAGCCCGTGCAGTGGACGCGGAACATCCCTTCCGTATGGCCGCTCTGCTGCAGCGCATATGCCGCGGCGGAACGGGACGCATTGCCGCAGAATTCGCCGCCCATCATGGCGACGTACAGATCCGTGCCGTCCCGGCGGTAGCAGCCGACTTGTTCCGCTGTCCGGTCCTCCCTGAGGAGTGCCGCATTGACGGTTTTTTTAGCGCTTTCTGCCACGTCATCAAGGACAAAGATTGTAATGTTGCCGCTGGGGTCGGCTTTGACATGATGGAGAAGCATGGTGTCACATCCTTTAGTATATGAAGCAGTTTGTAGTCAGACTTTTCTTACTATTACGTCTCTATTATATACTGCTTTTCCCGGAGTTACAATGGGAAAGTTTCGGGACACTACTGCAGTATGAGGATGGGGACCGGTGCGGCCTGTTTTCTCCATCCACCGGTGTATTTTCCTTCCGCGGTGCTGCAGTCCTGCATCTTCTCCGGAAATCCCGTGTCCGGGTGCTGATGGAAAGTGGCACTGTTGCTTTCCGTTCCTGTGTGGTACAATTGGGACGTTTGATAAATTTGCAGGAGGAGTACAAGATAAATGAAAATTCCTGAAATGAAATTTTGGCTGGGCCTTCCGGTGATCCTGGGGTTCTGTCTTTTTATGACAGCTCCATCCGGGGCGGCTGCGGCTTCCTGGGAAAATGATGTTCCCCGGTATACCGAAGCCAGAGTGTCCGTCAAGCGGGACGGTCCGAAACTGCTGTTTTCAGACAGTCCGGAAAATGTAACCGACTGCGGAGTGATGTACCGCGATACGGTACAGGGCCCTGTCCGTCTTTTCTTCCATCATGTGAACGAAACTTCTGTGAACCGGCGTCTTGCGGTTGTCCTCAGGCGGACGACTGCGCGGGCGGTGAAGGTGACACAGAAGGAAACAGGTATCTCCCGTCCCCGCAGGGACTGGCTGCTTGCCGGCAAAGAGGCCCAGGAACGGTACTACCGCCCGGATCAGAAGCCCGACAGTTTTCGTCTGACAAAACTGGTGGATCTCCTGGAAGACAAGGGAAAACCGACTGTCGTACGCCCGGGCGACCTCGTTACGGGTATCGTCGACCTGGATTTTGACCGTCCCGTGGAAGTTTCTGTCATGATGCTGCCCGTGAAGACGGACCTGAGCCTTGCCATGGACGCTTACGGCATCCTGCCGCCCGATCATGACGGCGAGCACATCCTTCGCGGCACTTTCGAGGCAGCGGACCGTCATGTCACGCTGGATCAGCCCTTCCATACATCGGGCCATGCCATCTGGGGCATCAAGCTCGCCGATGATGATCTGGACCCGTATGCCCGCGGCGTGGATGCGACGACGGGCCAGCCCGTCGTCAACTACGGCAATTATGGAATCCTGTATGATCTGACCCTGCCGACACAGGGACGGCACGATACGGTGATCCGCTTCAATCCCATGGGCGGGACTTATGCCGGGGCCGGGATCCTTTCCATTTCCGGAAAGGCGGATCAGCAGCTTCGTATCCCGGCGGGACGTACGGCCTTTGGCGATGTGGGGTATGACTGGGTGACGGAAGTCATCGGTGAAATCCCTGCCAATCAGACGGCGGTACTGCATTTTTCGCCTCCCGGTTCTTCCAACCTGCCCGTACGGATTTTCCTCGAAAGAAAATAAAAGATAATTATTATCCATTATGGTTGACTTTTGTATTTTCTTTAGAGTACAATAAAACATAGCGAGAGAAAAAAACTGGCTGGACAATGAAAGAACCGCTGCCGGATCCGGCAGTTTTTCATGGTACATCCAACTGTCACTGTGTGAAAGCGGCGGCTCCAGAGAAAAGGAGATTGAACAAGATGAAAGAATTGAAAGGTTCTCAAACTGAAAAAAACCTTGAAACTGCATTTGCCGGTGAGTCCCAGGCTTATACGAAGTATGGTTATTATGCTTCTGCGGCTAAAAAAGAAGGCTATGAGAAAGTCTCTGCCAATTTCCTTGAAACTGCCAAGAATGAAAAGGAACACGCTAAAATCTGGTTCAAGGCACTCCATGGCGGTTCCATCCCTGATACGGTGACCAATCTGAAGGACGCCGCAGCAGGCGAAAACTATGAATGGACTGAAATGTACAGGGAATTTGCCGAAACAGCCGAAAAAGAAGGCTTCTCTGATCTGGCCTATAAATTCAAGGCTGTCGGAGCTATTGAAAAACATCACGAAGAAAGATACAGAGCTCTGCTGCAGAAGGTAGAAGACGGGACCATGTTCAAGCGTACGGAAAAGACTGTATGGATCTGCTCCAACTGCGGCCATATCGTCGAAGCTGCCCAGGCTCCGGAAATCTGCCCGGTCTGCGCACATCCGAAATCCTATTTCATGGTGAACTGCGAATGCTTCTGATGTAAAAGAACAGCAGCAGTAAAGGCTGTCTGAATAGGGAGCTGTGAAAGATGAGCAATCATCTTTCACGGCTCTTTTTTTATTGCTTGCGGCTAAGGTCTCTGCGGCAGCCCGGCCGAAAGGGGGGATTCCACCGTAATGGAAGGAGAACTGCGCCGTTTACGGCACCCTGGCTGCAGAACATCACAGCATCAAAGCATTATTGCACCACGGTATCGCCGCATCACAGCTCCTTTCGTCCTCTGACAAAACGAGTCATGGCCGGACACGTACATATTTGTACGGCGCCCGGCCATGACTCGTTTTGTTGTTTATTTTCCAGATTTTGCCTATTCGTTTTTGACAGTCAGGTCTTCTGCCTTGAGCGTACCCTTTCTGGCCCGTTCCGCGAATTCCGCGGTGGCCGTGAAGAGCACATCGCTTGAACTGTTCAGGGCTGTTTCGCAGGCATCTTCAAGGACGCTGATGATGAAACCGACGCCCACGACCTGCATGGCGATATCATTGGTGATGCCAAAAGAGGCGCAGGCAACCGGGATGAGGAGCAGCGATCCGCCCGCCACACCGGAAGCCCCGCAGGCACCGACCGTCGAAATGATGCACAGGAGCAGCGCCGTCAGGAGATCGACATGGATGCCCAGAGTGTTTGCCGCGGCAAGGGCCAGTACGGAAATCGTGATGGAAGCGCCTGCCATATTGATGGTAGCACCCAGAGGGATGGAGATGGTGTACATATCCGGATCAAGTCCCAGACGTTTGCAGAGGGAAAGGTTCACCGGGATATTGGCAGCGGAGCTCCTCGTAAAGAAGGCATAGATGCCGCTTTCTTTCAGCGTGGTCAGTACGAGGGGATAGGGATTGCGGTGGATATTGAGGAATACGATGAGTGGATTCATGACCAGGGCTACGAGGAAATAGGCACTGATCAGGACACCCAGGAGCTTTACATAAGAAAGCAGGGCGGACAGGCCGCTTGCCGAGATGGACTGGGTTACAAGGCCCATGATGCCGAGCGGTGCAAACCGGATGACCCATCCGACGACGATGGTGATTCCTTTGGAGAGGTCATCGAAGACTTTCCTTGTCTCTGTATTGGAGACCTTGTGCAGGGCCAGCCCGATGATGACGGCCCAGGCCAGGATCCCGATATAGTTGGCTTTAAGCAGGGCGTTGACCGGATTATCCACGACATTCATCACGAGTGTGTGCAGGACCTGGGCGATACCGCTGGGTGGATTGAGTTTGGCATTGCCGACGGAAAGCTGCAGCGTGACAGGGAAGAGAAAGGAAAGGCAGACTCCGACGAGAGAGGCGGCGAACGTACCGATGATGTAAAGGGTGACAATCGGCTTCATTTTTGTGTTTCCGCCGGATTTGCGCTGGATCATGGCGTTCATGACGAGAATAAAGACAAGGACCGGTGCTACACCTTTCAGGGCACTGACGAAGAGATCGCCAAAGATGCTGACAAAAGGCACAGCGGCAGGAACAAACACTGCGAGTAAAATGCCGATGACAAGGCCTACAGCAATTTGTTCGATCAGGGGGACTTTTCTTACAAAAGTGACAATAGGGTTCATTGCGTTCTTCCTTTCTTTTGATACGGAGGATCATGATATGATGCGGCAACCGTAACAGTATATCCTATTTACCGGGAGAGCACAATAGTGCGGATGTTTAGTATAAAAGACGTAAATTAAAATCAGGGAAACGATGAAATCTGCTGATTCAGGAAATTCTGTAAAGGAATATCCGGAGGGGTGGACAACGTCATCGGTATGGCGGGGAATCAGGATATTTTGTCCGCAGAATACTATGCTTAAAAAGTATGATGCTCGATACAGATTAAATATTTCACATCGTTTCCGGAATCCGGTATGCTATAGCTGTGCCAGCGAAAAGACAGTTATGGAAGTCCTGGTGCGAAAGGAGTCCTTATGAAACGGATCATGCAGATCACGGCAGTCCTTGCCCTGCTGCTTTTTCTGGTTGGCTGCGGAAGGAACGGAAAGATGAAATCGTCTCCGGAGTCAAAGACCTTGCAGGCTGCGGCTTGGGCAAAGGAGGAATCCCCGATGAAGATCAAAGTGAGTGACGGGAAAAATACAGTGGTCTTTGCACTGAACCAGAGTCAGGCGGCAAAGGATTTGTGGAACCAGCTGCCGCTGACAATCGGCGTGGAAAACTATGGCAGCAATGAAAAGATCTTTTACCCGAAGAAGCTGAGGACTGAAAATACTCCGGCAGCGGACGCCCGGGCGGGCACGCTTGCCTATTATGCGCCCTGGGGCGATGTAGTGATGTTCTATCGTGATTTCGGTTCTGCCGGCTGGCTTTACCAGCTGGGAGAAGCGGAAAGCGGCAGGGACGGGATCGCCGGACTAATGGGAAAGATCACTATTGAGAAGCAGTGAATGGATCGGACAATCAGGGAGGTAAAAAAATGAAACTGGCAGGATGGATCAAGATTTCGGCAGTATGTCTTTCCATGCTGGTGCTCTCTGCCTGCGGCAGTACGGGCAGGCAGCAGAAGGACAGCAGTACGGCGCAGCCGGCAAAGGCAGTTCAGGCAGCGGACGGCAGGGGCGGTGCCTACGTTCCGAATCCGACGGGCAAACCCATGTCGGAAGATATCAAGGATGAGCTGGAAAACCTGCACAGGAAAGAGGCTGCTGCCATCCCCACCATCAGGGAAGAACCGAAGGGCAGCCATAAAGGACAGAAGATCCTCATCGCTTACTTTACCTGGGGCGGCCGTTCCGGTGAAGTGGCACGGATGATCCAGCAGAGAATCGGCGGAGATCTCTACCAGATCAAACGGGATCCCGATTATTCCAGAGATTATTCCACCGTGCTGAAGGAAGCGGCCAAAGAAGTGGATGAAAATACAAAACCTAAAATCGCCGGGACTCAGCCGGATGTGTCGAAATATGACGTCATCGTCCTGGGGTATCCGGCCTGGTGGTTTACGGCTCCGATGATCATTCCGTCCTTCCTCGAAGGAAAGGACTTGAAGGATAAGCTGATCGTACCCTACATGTGTTCCTACAGCAGTCCTTTTGAAATCACCCTGCCGGCTCTTGCTGCCGCAGCTCCGGGCGCCCGTTTCTTTACAGGGCTGACGCTCGATAAGGACACGGACTACAGTGTCATCGACCCCTGGCTGACCAGAGCCGGATTATTATGAGATTGTGCCAAAGCGGCGGGAAAGGAGCGGTTCCTTCCCGCTGTTTTGCTGCTGGATCGGATCTTTACCGCTGCTCAAAAACCGGAAAATGTTTTCGCGGCCGAAAGCATCTTGAATGAGAAGGGCCAGATTCGTTATGATATATCCAAACCAGTTCTTTTTGAATTTCCGACGTATCAGTATTATGTAACAGGCAAGCGTGTCGGGGACTGCCGGAAGCTGGATGCAGCTGCCGGCAGCACAATAAAAAGGCAAGGCGGCCGCAGCTCCGGTGCAAAGCGGCTGCTGCAGCGGAATGGGGGCAGACTATGAAGAAAGAAGGACAAAAGAGAGTTGCTGCGGGCTTTCTGGCAGCCCTGCTGTTTCTGGGGCTGGGGCGGGGGATGGCTCTGGCGTCGTATGAGAATCCATACCAGTATCCCAAAACAATCAGGCTCAGAGGAGAGGAAAAGGCAGCCTATCTGGACCAGAAGACCTGGGCCATGTTTACGGGGAAGACCAGGAAACCGGATGCCTATACCGTGCCGAAGGGATGGCAGCAGGACCTTGAATCGCTGAAGTCCGTCCGTGTGGAAAAATACATGCCTGACAAGAAAAAAACAAAGAATGTCCTCTTCTTTCTCCATGGCGGCGGCTATATCCTGGGCAACAGCAACAGCCATCGTGACTGGGCAATCGCCCAGTCCCATGCCCTGGGAAACGGTGATGTCTATATGCTGGATTACCGCTATGCGCCAGCCGGCCGCTATCCGGCGGCTCTCACGGACGCAGTGGCGGCATACCGGGCCATCCTGGCTTCCGGTGTGCCGGCGGAACGAATCATCCTCGCGGGCGATTCAGCCGGCGGCAATCTTGCAACGGTACTGGCCCTGTATTGCCGGGATCATGAGCTTCCCAAGCCGGCCGTCCTGGTCCTCTATTCTCCCTGGGAAGACGCGGGCCATCTGCCCACCCATGATACGAACGCCGTGGACGATGTGGTGCTGGGAAAGCGGAATGTGAGGATGTTCGCAGCGGTGACGCAGAATGAAGATTATTTCCGGGATGCCAATTTGAAGGATCCCTATGTTTCTCCTGTATATGCGGATCTGAGAGGACTGCCACCGACCCTGATCATCGGCGGTGCCAAAGAGATGTTTGTCGATGACATGCTGCTTTTTGCCGGCCACGCCAGACAGGCCGGTGTCAAAGTGGACCTGCATCTTTTTCCCGGGATGTCCCATGACTGGCCGCTGATTTTTCCGGAACTGCCGGAAGCTGAAAAGACGTATGAGCTGCTGGATGCTTTCGTGGGGAAGCATACTTGATGAGGAAAAGGGCACCGGACCGGCGGATAGCCGTGGATGCAGGTGCTTTTCTGATAAGGAGATGGACAGGATATGAAGAAAGACGTGAGCCGCCGTACATTTTTAAAGATCCTTGGCGCGGGTGCGGCAGCTGCGGCTGTCGGGGCTTTTGCCAGACGGGAGGAGATCATTGCTTTTCTCGATAAGGATAAGGCAGCCGAAGAAGCCGGGGAAACGATGGGAAGGGTGGCGACGCATCATTACGCACCCCTTGGCCGGGATCTGTCCATGCTGGGTTTTGGCTGCATGCGCCTGCCGCAGAAAGCCGACGGCAGCATCGATGAGGAGCTGGCTGAAAAGATGGTCGATTTTGCCTTCCGTCATGGTATCAACTACTTTGATACGGCCTGGTTCTATCACGGAGGAAAGAGCGAGGCATTCATCGGCAGGGTCCTTAAGAAATACCCCCGTGAGAGTTTTGTCCTGACGGACAAGATGCCGACACCCATCCTGCAGGACCTGGCTCAGGCAAAGGAAATCTTTCAGACCCAGCTCGACCGCTGCCAGGTGACTTATTTTGACAATTATCTGCTCCATACCCTGAGCAGCCGTGAGCAGTTCGATGAGCAGTATGTGAAGGGCGGTATCCTGGACTATCTGCGGCAGGAAAAACGGCAGGGACGCATCAAAGCTCTTGGGTTTTCCTTCCATGGTGATGTGCCTTTCTTCCATTATCTGCTCGACAATTATCAGTGGGACTGCTGCATGATCCAGCTCAATTATCTCGACTGGAACGAATCCGGGGAAGCTCCCTCCGGAAGCCGCCAGGCGGGAGACCTGTACCGCAAGGCCCGGGAAAAGAACGTACCTCTTTTTGTCATGGAACCGGTCAAGGGCGGCAACCTGGCCCACCTGTCCTCCCGGGCGGAAAGCATCCTGAAAGAACAGGATCCGGATGCCAGCATGGCTTCCTGGGCCCTGCGCTGGGTGGGATCCCTCGACGGGGTGGTGACGATGAATTCCGGCATGAGCAGCCTGGAACAAGTGCTGGACAATGTGCGGACGATGATTGATTTCAAGCCCCTGTCCACGGCGGAAGCACGGGCCATCCAGCGTTCCCTGGGCAAAACTGTGGACAGTGCAGGAATTCCCTGTACTTACTGCCGGTACTGTGATCCCTGTCCGTACGGCGTCAACATTGCATCCGTATTCCAGGTGTACAACCGGTACGGTGAACCCCTCGGCATCGATCTGGCACACCCGGACAGTGCCACAAGCGAACAGAAAGTGAAATTCCTCGCCCATTACAAGAACAACCTGGAACGGGAGCAGCGGGCAGCCCACTGTTCGGCCTGCGGGGCCTGTCTGCCCCGGTGCCCCCAGCACATCGCGATCCCTAAGAACATCCGGGCCATCGATGATCTGATCCAGAAGTATGGCAGGGATACGGGAAAGGGCGTGATCTAGATGCTGCAGAAGATCCGGATTTTTGTGTCATGGCTGATATTTTCCATCATGCTCTTATATTTTGCCGGACTTGCGGTGCCTGCACTTCCCAGGTGGCAGCTGCTGCCGTCTCTCCTTGCTGCAAATGTGGCTGTCATTGCGGCCATCTTTATCGTGACGATCCTTTTTGGCCGTGCCTACTGCAGCATGCTCTGTCCGCTCGGCATCATGCAGGACTTTTTCTACTGGCTGGCAAAGCGGCGTAAAAAGGGCCGGCATAATGCAGTCCATATCCCGGAAAACCGCAGGGTGCGGTACGGGGTGCTGGCTGCGGTGCTGCTTTCCCTGATCCTGGGAATTTCCCCGGTGGTGACGGCCCTTGACCCGTACAGCATTTTCGGCCGCATCGTGACTGACCTTCTCACTGTCCCGGTCAGTTATATATGGAATGGACTGGCCGGTCTTACAGAAACGCACGGCGGTCCGGTGCTCCTGACGAAAACGGATATCCTGCCCCGGGCCGGTGTCACGCTGGCTCTTGCCACAGCGTATCTTCTTGTGCTGTTCATCCTGGCTTGGCGCCGCGGGCGCTGGTACTGCAATACTGTCTGTCCGGTCGGGACACTGCTTGGCACGGTCAGCCGGCACAGCCTGTACCGCCCCGTCATCCGGCAGGAGGACTGCGTCCACTGCAGGCTCTGTGAACGGAACTGCCGTTCATCCTGTATCGATATCGATCATGGGACTGTGGATACGAGCCGCTGCGTGGACTGTTTCGACTGTGTATCCATTTGTCCGAAAGGCGCCATTTCCTTTGCCCGTCCCCGGAAGGATCGGACTGCCTCCGGGACGGAGTCCACTGTGCCTCAAGAGGGAGAGATGACCCGCCGCGAGATGCTCCTGACGACAGCGGCTGCTGTGGGAACCGCTGCGGCAGCACTGGCACGCCGGCAGCCCATCATCCCGGCTCTGCTCGGCTCCAAAAGGAGGGGCAGGCCGATCCTGCCTCCGGGGGCAGTGGGCGCCGATGCATTCATGCTGCAGTGCACCGGGTGCCATCTCTGCGTCAGCCGCTGTCCAAGCGGTGTCCTGCAGCCTGCGGTCATGCAGAATGGCATCTTCCAGATGGGGCAGCCTTTTATGGATTTCGCAAAGGGCTACTGCGTCTACAACTGCAATTTCTGCAGCCAGGCATGTCCGGCCGGAGCCATCAGACCCCTTGCACTGGCGGCCAAGCAGAAGACACGGATCGGTGTGGCTCAATATGCCCAGTTCCACTGCCTGATCACCCAGAAGGGGATCGTCTGCGGCAACTGTGCCCGGCACTGTCCCACCCATGCCATTTCGATGGTGGAGAACAAGGACGGCCGCAGCTATCCGCAGGTCGATGCCTCCCGCTGTATTGGCTGCGGTTCCTGTGAATATCACTGCCCGGCAGATCCGCCTGCGATCGCTGTGACCATCCTGCGGAAAAAGGCAGGTGCGTAAGGAGGCTGCGGGGGAAAAAGCTGCCCGACTGCTTCCTTACATAAAAATACATAAAAATGGCCGCTCATTTGACTGACCGCCTGAGGCAGAGGCGGGGCTGCCCGGGCGGCCTTTCTTTCTGCAGAGAAGACAGGGGAGGTGCACCGGGATATGCCTGCGGCCTGCAGGAGCGCTCTCCCCTTCACAAATTACGGAATTCATAGTATAGTAAAGACAATATGTGTTTCTGTACGTTGCGGTAAAGTGCGGAAGGACACGAAGTGAGGAGCTGTTCACATGAAAAAAATCATTCTTACTGGAGACCGCCCCACGGGACATCTCCATGTGGGCCATTATGTCGGATCTCTGGCGAACCGTGTGACCCTGCAGAACTCCGGCGAATTTGATGAAATCTATTTTATGATTGCTGATGCCCAGGCACTGACGGATAATGCCGAAAACCCTGAAAAGGTGCGTCAGAATGTGCTCCAGGTCGCCCTGGACTATCTGGCCGTCGGAATCGATCCCGCCAAAGCGACTATTTTCATCCAGTCCCTGGTGCCGGCTCTCTATGAGCTGACGGCGTATTATATGGACCTTGTGACCGTGTCCCGGGTACAGCGCAACCCGACGGTCAAGGCTGAAATCCAGCAGAAAAATTTTGAATCCAGCGTCCCCCTCGGCTTTTTCTGCTATCCTGTGAGCCAGGCTGCGGATATCACGGCTTTCCATGCGACGAGCGTTCCTGTCGGCGAAGATCAGGAACCCATGCTGGAGCAGTGCCGTGAGATTGTGCACAAATTCAATTCTGTCTATGGGGAGACCCTGACGGAACCGAATATCTACCTGCCGCCCAACAAGGCCTGCTACCGTCTGCCGGGACTCGACGGCAAGGCCAAGATGAGCAAATCTCTGGGGAACTGCATCTATCTGTCCGATGATGCGGAAACGGTCAGAAAGAAAATCATGTCCATGTATACGGATCCGACCCATATCCAGGTTTCCGATCCGGGACATATCGAAGGCAATACGGTCTTTACGTATCTGGACGCATTCAGCAAACCGGAACATTTTGCGGAATTTCTGCCGGAATATGCCAATCTGGATGAACTGAAGGATCATTACCGCCGCGGCGGTCTGGGCGATGTCAAGATCAAGAAGTTCCTCAACAGGGTCATGGAGACCTTCCTGGGTCCCATCCGCACCCGCCGTGCCGAGTGGGAAGCCCGCAAAGAAGATGTCTATGACATCCTGCAGGAGGGCACGAAACGTGCTGCCGCCAAAGCGGACGCCACACTGCAGGAAGTGCGCCGCGCCATGCGCATCAATTATTTTGAAGACAAGAATCTGCTGAAGTGAATGCAGCTTCAGCTTCGAGGCAGGGAAGGGCCCTTTCCGGACAGGACCGGAAAGGGAACGTACCCTGCCCTGTTTTTTATGGGGAGGTGGGAATTGTGGTCCATGCGGCTTCCAGGACCATGGACATGACGCAAGGCAGCATCTGGAAGATCCTTTTCCGGTTTTCCGTTCCCCTGCTCCTCGGCAACCTGTTCCAGCAGCTGTACAGTACGGTGGACAGTCTTGTCGTGGGAAATTTTGTCGGTGCCGACGCTCTGGGCGCCGTGACGAGCATGATGCCCTGCATCAACACGCTCATCGGTTTTTTCATGGGGATCAGTACCGGTGCCAGTGTCATCATTTCACAGTATTTCGGAGCCCGGGATCCTGTGATGCTGCGCAGGGCCGTCCATACATCTCTCGTCGGGACGTTCCTGCTGAGCCTCGTGTTCATGTTCGTCGGTTTCTTCGGCGCACCTTATATGGTACGCTTCATGCAGACGGCACCATCCATTTATCCCCTGGCTGTGATCTATCTGCAGATCCTTTTTGGCGGTGTGACGAGCACCATGATGTACAACATGGGTTCAGCCATCCTGCGCGCTGTGGGAGATTCCAGGCGCCCGCTTTACTTCCTGATATTTACGTCCCTCCTCAACGTCATCCTGGACCTTCTTTTTGTGGTCACCTTCCATATGAGCGTGGCCGGTGCGGCCTGGGCGACGGTGATTTCCCAGTTTATTTCGGCGTTCCTTATTTTTTATGTCCTCTGGAGGAGCCGTGACATCTATTCCGTTTCTTTCAAAGAGATGCATCTGGATTTTCCGGTCCTCAGGAAAATCATCGGCATAGGGATGCCTGCAGGCCTGCAAATGGCCGTGACTTCTTTTTCCAACGTCTTTGTCCAGGCCTACATCAATTACTTCGGTGCAGCGAGCACGACGGGGTGGGGTGTCTATTTTCGCGTGGATGCCTTCATCCTTATGCCCATGATGACCATTGCCCTTGCCGTGACGACTTTTGCCGGTCAGAACGCCGGTGCCCGCAATGCGGCACGGATCAGGGAAGGGCTCCATGTGGCCATGCGCATGGCGGAAATCGGCACGCTGATGCTGGCCATCCCGGCCCTTATCTTCGCACCCCGGATCATCCGCTGGTTCAATACGGATCCGGATGTCGTCGCCTACGGGACGCTCTTTATCCGGACCAACTGCTGGTTTGCCGTCTTTGCCTGCCTGAATCAGGTGTATGCCGGGACGCTTCGGGGGATCGGCGACGCCCGGGCACCCATGTACATCATGCTGTTTTCTTTCGTCGTTTTCCGGCAAATCTATCTTTTCATCCTTTCCCATGTATACAACGTGGTACAGCTCGTTTCCTTCGGGTATCCCCTGGGCTGGATGATGTGCAGCCTCCTGGAATATCTCTATTTCCGGATGAGCCATTGGGAGGCGCGTCTGTAGAAAACTGCATAACTGCTGCTGTGTTTCCGTCCCGGCCGGGGGTTCCTGACCGGGATCTCTTTTTGGCTTCCCGGACCTTTCATGGCGCCCGGTGAACAGGGCCAGTGGAAACGGAACGCTTTTTGTGAATGTTTTCGAACGATGTTGTAACATATATTATAAAAGTTCGAGTTATGATTGACAGAGCCACAGCAGATTGATAGAATGATAGAAAGCAATAATGGCGTGAGTGGCTCTGTTTATATTGGCTCGAGAGAAAAGGACATGACAGGTTTTCATGAAGGACTCTTGAGCTTTTTTATTTGGAGGTGCAACGATGAAAGTAGCAATGATTATGGGAAGCAATTCTGACTGGCCGAAGCTGGAGAGTGCCGAAAAAGTGCTGAAGGAGTTCGGCGTGGAACTCGAAGTGACGGTCGCCAGTGCTCACAGGACGCCCGAACTGGTCAAGGAATTTGCCGAAGGCGCAAGGGACCGCGGGGTCGACGTGATCATTGCTGCAGCCGGAGCGGCTGCCCATCTGGGCGGTTTTGTCGCTGCCTACACCACGGTGCCCGTCATCGGTGTGCCCATCAATGCCACCGCTCTGAACGGGATGGATTCCCTGCTGAGTTTTGTCCAGATGCCTTCCGGAATCCCCGTGGCTGTCATGGCCATCGACGGGGCCAAGAACGCAGCAATCTTTGCCGTGGAGATCCTGGCTGTCAAATATCCGGAGCTCGTGGATAAACTGGCTGCGTACCGTGCACAGATGAAGGCTGAAGTCAAGGCCAAGGGAGATAAACTGGAGGCAGTCCGTACGGCTTCTGCCAAACTTGCTGCTTCCGGCAAAAAAATCGAAGATGCTGTCCGTAATTTCGTAAAAAAATGAATCGCCAAGGAGGAGCTATGCACGCAATTGATTTTCAGGAGGATAAGCTGCACGAGGAGTGCGGCGTATTCGGCATGTATTCTCACCGCGACGATGTGGCGCTGAACACCTATTGGGGACTTTTCGCGCTGCAGCACCGCGGCCAGGAAAGCGCCGGCATTGCTGTGACCGATGGCAGGAATATGCATATCAAAAAGGGCATGGGCCTGGCCACGGAGGTCTTTAAAAGCGGCCTGGCAGGACTTGACGGATATATCGGCATCGGCCATGTACGGTATTCCACAACGGGGTCCAGTATGGTTTATAATGTCCAGCCCATGAAAGTCTTCTATGACGGCGGGAACCTGGCCCTGTCCCATAACGGGAACCTGACCAATGCGGGCAGCCTGCGGCAGGAACTGCAGCAGGAAGGTTTTCTCTTCTCCTCCACTGTGGACAGCGAAGTCGTGCTCCATCTGATCGCCCGGTCCCGGAAAAAGACCCTGCCGGAACGTGTGGCCGAAGCGGCCAATTCCATCAAGGGGGCTTTCGCCATCCTGGTCATGGATGACCATCAGCTGGTCGCTTTCCGTGATCCCTATGGATTCCGGCCACTGTGCATCGGCAAGATGGATCATGGCTGGGTCGTCACGAGCGAGACCTGTGCTCTGGATCTGGTGGGGGCCCACTTCGTCCGCGATGTCAAACCGGGTGAACTCATTGTCATCAACGACGAAGAAAAAGAGCCGCAGAGCATCATGTACAGTACCCACAGACCGGCTCACTGCGCACACTGCATCTTTGAATACGTTTATTTTGCCCGTCCCGACAGCATCATGGACGGAGAGAGCATCTACAAAGCCCGCGTCAACATGGGCCGGATCCTGGCCCGGGAAACGAAGGATATCCACGCGGATATCGTGATTTCCGTACCAGATTCGGGCACGCCTGCGGCGATTGGCTACGGCCTCGAAGCAGGTATTCCCTTCCTGGAAGGGCTGACAAAGAATAAATATGTGGGCCGTACGTTCATCCAGCCCACGCAGAAGCAGCGCCTCAATGCGGTGCGCCTCAAACTGAATGCCAACCGCAGCCTGGTCGAAGGTAAATCCGTCGTCATGGTCGATGATTCCATCGTCCGCGGCACGACGAGCGGCATGATCGTCCAGCTTCTGAGGGATGCCGGTGCGACGGCAGTCCATGTCTGCATCAGTTCGCCTCCGGTCATGGATTCCTGCTATTACGGCATCGACACGTCCGAACGGAAGGAACTGATCGCCGCATCCAAGACAGAAAAAGAAATCTGCGAGTATATCAAAGCGGACAGCCTGCATTATATTACTATGGAGGGTCTCAGAGCGTCTCTTTCCGTGCTCGACCCCGATGATATGTGCTATGCCTGCTTCAATTCCCACTATCCCGACGGAGCGGACAGGGAAATGAAGTCCACATCGAAATTCCAGTTTGAACAAGGCTGCTAAGGAGGAAACATCGTGACTGAGAAAAAGAGCATTACTTACGCTGACGCGGGAGTCGATATCGATGCCGGCAACAAGGCCGTAGAACTGATGAAGGACAGCGTCCGCGCGACTTACCGGCCCGAGGTCATTGGTGATCTGGGCGGATTTGGCGGTCTCTTTGCCCTGCAGACGACGTATAAGGAACCGGTCCTTGTTTCCGGCACGGACGGAGTGGGTACGAAACTGAAGATTGCCTTCATGATGGACCGGCACGACACGATCGGTCAGGATGCAGTCGCCATGTGCGTCAACGACGTCCTGGTCCAGGGTGCAGAACCGCTGTTTTTCCTGGACTACATCGCAACGGCCAAGGTGGAGTCCCAGAAGATCGCCGATATCGTAGCCGGCGTGGCCCGGGCCTGCAAGGAGTCCGGATGTGCTCTCATCGGCGGTGAGACTGCTGAAATGGCGGGCTTTTATGCAAAGGATGAATACGATATCGCGGGCTTTACGGTCGGCGTCGTTGAAAAGAGCAAGATGATCACGGGCAGCAAGGTCAAGGCCGGTGATGTCCTGCTGGGCCTTCCTTCCACGGGCGTCCATTCCAACGGGTATTCCCTGGTGCGCAAGATCTGCTTTGACGCCATGGGCTTTACCGTTGACAAATATATCCCCGAATTCGGCAAGACACTGGGCGAGGAGCTCCTCACCCCGACCCGTCTGTATCCGAAGACCTGCCTGCCGCTGATCCGGAATTTCGATATCCATGGCATGGTCCATATCACGGGCGGCGGTTTCTATGACAATATCCCCCGTGTCCTGCCTGCGGACTGCGATGCAGAAGTCCACGCCGATGCCTGGGAAGTGCCGGCAGTGTTCAGGAAACTCCAGGAATGGGGCAATGTGCCCTGGAAGGAAATGTACCGGACCTTCAACATGGGCGTCGGTATGGTCCTTGTCGTCGGTGCTGATGAAGCGGATGCCGTCCGGGCCCATCTCAAGGCAAACAATGAAAAATTCTATGAACTGGGCAGCATCATCCCCGGCAGGAAACAGACTGTCATGAAGGGTGGCGTGTTCGGTGACTAATAAGAAAATCGGTGTGCTTGTCAGCGGCCGCGGCAGCAATTTCCAGGCGGTCCTGGACAAGATCCGGAATGAAAAACTCCCCATTGAAATCGCTGTCGTCATCAGTGACAGCGCCGATGCGTATGCCCTGAAACGGGCAGAACAGGCCGGGATCCCCCATACAGCCATTGTCCGCCATGACTATCGGGACAAAGCTTCATTTGAGGAAGCCATCGACAGCCGGCTCCGGGAAGCCGGGGTGGAACTAGTCGTGCTTGCCGGTTTCATGCGTATCCTGAGTGCTGACTTCGTGAACAGGTGGCCGCAGGCCATCATCAATATCCATCCCGCCCTGCTGCCTGCCTTCAAAGGTCTTGATGCACAGGGACAGGCGCTGAAGTACGGCGTCAAGATAGCAGGCTGCACGGTCCATTTTGTCGATGCCGGCATGGATTCCGGCCCGATCATCCTGCAGAGTGCCGTTCCCGTATATGATGAAGATACGCATGATACGCTGGCGGCCCGCATCCTGGTCCAGGAGCATACGATCCTGCCGGAAGCGGTGAAGCTCTGGTGTGAAGGCAGACTGGAAGTCAGGGACCGCAGGGTCAAAATCAGGAAGGAGTAGTTCAGTATGGCAATCAAGAGAGCATTGGTAAGCGTTTCGGATAAGACCGGTATCGTGGAACTGGCTGCGTTCCTCCATAAAAAGGGTATCGAAATCATTTCGACCGGCGGTACCATGAAGGCCATCAAAGATGCGGGCATCCCCGTCACCTATGTCAGTGACGTCACGGGTACCCCTGAAATGATGGACGGCCGCGTCAAGACCCTGAATCCGAAGATCCATGGCGGGATCCTGGCGGTCCGCAGCAATCCCAAACATATGGAAGACATGAAGAAGAACGGAATCAAACCGATCGACCTCGTGGTCTGCAATCTCTATCCCTTTGAGCAGACTGTGGCCAAACCGGACGTGACCGAGGCGGAAGCCATCGAGAATATCGATATCGGCGGCCCGGCCATGGTGCGCGCGTCGGCAAAGAACTTCCATGATGTGGTCATCATCACGAATCCGGAACGGTACGGCATGCTGATGGAAATGCTTGATGCCAACGGGGATATCGACCTGAAGACAAGACGGATGCTGGCTCAGGAGGCGTTTGCCCATACGGCGGCCTACGATACAGCCATCGCCCGGTATTTGGCGGAACAAATGCAGAAAGACTGATCACGGGCGGCTGTGCCTTTTCCAGTGGAAGGCAGACAGTCCGGCTGTAACAGGGGAATGGGCGGCTCCCGGCCGGGAGCGCGCCCGTTCCTGCAGTTTTTATCATAATCTGGATAGCAATATGAGGAGGCAAACGATGCAGGTACTTGTCATTGGCGGCGGCGGCCGGGAACACACCATCGTATGGAAACTGTCCCAGTGCCCCAAAGTGGAAAAGCTGTACGCGATTCCCGGCGGTCCCGGGATGAAAGATCTGGCGGAATGTGTCAGCCTGGATACGGCCGACCTGGAAGGTCTTGCCAGATGGGCGGAAGACCACCACATCGACCTGACCGTGGTGGGGCCTGAGGCTCCGCTCGTAGCCGGGATCGTCGATGTATTCAAAGCTCACGGGCTGAACATCTTCGGGCCGACGGCCGGAGCTGCCGAAATCGAAGGTTCGAAGATTTTCTCCAAGGAACTGATGGAGAAGTACGGGATCCCGACAGCTTTCTTCAAAGTCTGCGAAAACGCCGCTGATGCGAAGGCTTACATCCGTGAAAAAGGCGCTCCCATTGTCATCAAGGCAGACGGCCTTGCTGCCGGCAAGGGTGTCGTCGTTGCCATGACCGAAAAGGAAGCTCTCGATGCAGTCGATGAAATGATGGGTTATCACAAATTCGGTGCTGCGGGCAATAAGGTCGTCATCGAAGAATTCATGGACGGGGAGGAATGTTCCCTTCTGTGCTTCACTGATGGTAAGACCGTGGTGCCCATGCTGCCGGCACAGGATCACAAACGCGTCGATGACGGCGATCGGGGCCCCAATACGGGCGGCATGGGTGCCTATGCACCGGCTCCCGTCATGACGGATGCCCTGAAGGAAAAGACCATGGAGACCATCGTCCGTCCCGTCCTGGCGGCTCTCGCCAAAGAAGGACGGCCTTATTCCGGGTGCATCTATGCGGGCCTCATGATCAAGGGCGATTCTGTGAAGGTCGTCGAGTTCAATGCCCGTTTCGGTGACCCTGAAACCCAGGCCGTGCTTCCGCTCCTGGACAGCGATCTGGCTGAAATCATGTATGCCTGCGCTACGGGGACGCTGCGTGAGGATATGGTGAAGTGGAACTCCGGTGCAGCGGTCTGTGTCGTCATGGCATCCGGCGGATATCCCCTTTCCTATCCCAAAGGCATCCAGATCACGGGGCTGCAGGAAGCCTCGGCACTGCCCGGCGTGATCGTGTTCCATGCCGGCACGAAGGAAGTGGACGGCCAGATCGTGACGAACGGCGGCCGTGTGCTCGGTGTCACGGCAATCGACAAGGATATTGCCCGGGCCAAGGAAAGAGCCTATGGCGCGGTCAGCAGGATCCATTTCGAAGGCGCCCACTACCGTCAGGATATTGCCTGGAGAGCTTTGAAACGCCTGAAATAATTGTTGCATTTGTGACATAACAGTGCTAAAATAGTAAAAATTTTATTGAAGGGGGAACGAGAATGGCTTTTATTTATGACGAACCTGCCCATACCTTTAGTGAGTATCTGTTGGTTCCGGGATACTCTTCCAGTGAATGTATTCCAGCGAATGTCAGCTTGAAGACACCGCTTGTGAAATTTAAAAAGGGTGAAAAACCCGCAATGTCGTTGAATATCCCCTTGGTTTCAGCCATCATGCAGTCCGTTTCGGATGATAAAATGGCCATTGCCCTGTCCCGTGAAGGCGGACTTTCCTTCATCTACGGTTCTCAGAGCATCGAGAGCGAAGCGGCCATGGTTGCCCGCGTCAAGAGCTACAAGGCCGGTTTCGTGGTCAGCGATTCCAACCTGCGCGCCGACTGCACTCTGGCAGATGTGCTGGAACTGAAGAAAAAGACGGGCCATTCCACGATGGCCGTCACGAGTGACGGGACGCCCCATGGCCATCTCGAAGGCATCGTGACGAGCCGTGACTACCGGGTAAGCCGGATGAAGATGACGGATCCGGTCCGTTCCTTCATGACCCCTGTCTCTGAAATGGTCGTCGGCACGGATGACATTACCCTGAAGCAGGCCAACGATATCATCTGGGACCATAAGATCAATACGCTGCCCATCATCGACAAGGACGGCAATCTGATGTACATGGTTTTCCGCAAGGATTATTCGACCCATAAGCAGTATCCGCTGGAACTTCTGGATGGACAGAAACGTCATGTCGTGGGTGCCGGCATCAACACCCGCGATTATGCCGAACGCGTCCCCGCTCTGGTGGATGCCGGTGCGGATGTGCTCTGCATCGATTCTTCCGAAGGCTTCAGCGAATGGCAGTCCCGCACGTTGAAATGGATCCGTGACAAGTACGGTGATTCCGTAAAGGTCGGGGCCGGCAACGTCGTCGATGCGGACGGATTCCGTTTCCTCGCCGAAGCAGGTGCTGATTTTGTCAAGATCGGCATCGGCGGCGGTTCCATCTGCATCACCCGTGAACAGAAGGGCATTGGCCGCGGCCAGGCGACGGCTGTGATCGAAGTGGCCAAGGCCCGGGACGAATACTACAAGGAGACGGGCATCTATGTGCCGATCTGCTCAGACGGCGGTATCGTCTATGATTACCATATGACCCTGGCTCTGGCCATGGGCGCTGATTTCCTGATGCTGGGCCGTTATTTCGCCCGCTTCGATGAATCGCCGACCCGCAAGGTCAGCATCAACGGGACATATATGAAGGAATACTGGGGCGAAGGTTCTTCCCGTGCCCGCAACTGGCAGCGCTACGATCTGGGCGGCGACAAGAAACTGTCCTTTGAAGAAGGCGTCGATTCCTATGTCCCGTACGCCGGTGCCCTGAAGGACAATGTCAACCTGACGACGAGCAAAATCATTTCCACCATGTGCAACTGCGGTGCCCTGACCATCCCGGAACTGCAGAAGAAAGCCAAGCTGACGCTGGTTTCCGCAACATCCCTTGTCGAAGGCGGCGCCCACGATGTCGTCCTGAAAGACAATGTAAGCAACGATTACCCGAAATAATCAAAAAAGAGCCTGTATCCCCAGTGGATGCGGGCTTTTTTATGTCGGCGGCAAAAATACGGCAAAAATATTTTAATAAAGGTTTCCAATTGCCTGGACAGCTATCTTGTTAATGTCCTCCGTATAGTCGACATAGACGGCGGACACAGTGGCCACAGTGTCCCCTAAAATATGAGCGACCAGGTTAACGTCGCCGGTTCTGGAAAGCAGCAGGGTGGCGAATGTATGTCTGAGACTGTGAAAGGATCTGCCAGGGAATTCCTGTCTGATTAGTGTGTTGATGGCAGCTTTTGCCGATAATACCCGGTCCAAGGGAAATACTGTGCCTGTGATTGTCATTGGGTGGGATTTATGCCAGGCAGCCAGATCTTTAAGGATGGTGGGGGATGCAGGAACCGTCCGATTGCTGTTTGCCGTCTTGCATAAGGTAATGCCGTTGGTCTTCGGACCGGTCATGGCATACTGCTGATGCACCGATATAGTCTGTTTCTGCCAGTTTATGGCAGACCAGGGGAGCCCTGCTATTTCACCGAACCGCATGCCGGTCCCCGCTCCGATGGTTACCATCAGATGCCTTATGGGCCATGGCTCCAGCATCTTCAAAAGCCGAGTCAGTTCGTCCCTGGTGAAAGCCCGCAGCACTTTCGGAGTTTTATCCTGTGGCAGTTTAATCCCTTTGGCCGGATTAACTTTTATGATGTTGTACATCTTCACAGCATGCTCCAGAACAGGAGTGATAAAGCGCAGCCTTGACTTCCTGGTGCTGGGCTTGTAGTCTCCCTTCATCAGCGCATTAACAATATCTGCCGTGGTCAAATCCCGAATAGGAATATCAGCCGCAGGCCCCAGGCTGATAATGCCATCATAATAATTCTTCCTGGTATTGTAGGCCAGAGCTGTTTTCTTGTCCCTGGCAAAAATCTTAAAAAAATCCCGGAGAGAGATGTCCTTGAGCGCCGTGTCATCCGTCAGGCCCGCCTCTGCTTTGATTTCGTCCAGCAGCTCGTCCTGATGCTGCCGTGCCTCGCGTTGGGTCCTGAAGCCCTGGCGGGTTTTCTGCTTCCATTTCTTGCCAACCTTGTAAGACAAAATCAGACAGACACTGTCGTTCTTATTCCGATAGCTGAAATGGTAATCCATAAAAATCAGCCTCCTTTGCTGGATAGAAAGGGGCTGGCTGTGGTAAAATGATACAGTAAGCCCCTTGTGGTGAGGTGGGTTACACAGTCCCTGTCAGTATTGCAGTACTGGCAGGGATTTTTTTATTTATCCGGACACGTAGCAGACATTTCTTTTAAAACATTTATCAACGGTTCATATTCGAGATGTGCCATAACGAAGGCGCCGATACGGGCTTCCATTGCTTTTTGAATGGAGTTAAATCCTTTCTTATAATCTTTCTTTACTTTAAACTTCTCTTTTTTCGTCATCTCAAAAAGACCAGAATCTAATAAACTAGGCACCCCCGCAAAAGCTAGATCAGTATTTTGGCAGGAACAACCTGACGATTTTAAGAGTTCCCCGATTATAGATACCAAACGCATCGCATCCAAAAGCGGCGCATGCTTAACAAAACTTTCTAATACGCCAAGATAAAGCTTAGCATAAGCACTTTGAATGTTAGAAACCATGCCATCATGGGGAATTAAATTGAGTTCCATAGCCAAACGAAGCATATGCTTGCAGGCCAGCTCACCACAATTAAATTCAAAATCGGGGCAAGTACAGTCTAGCAAAGTCGTTTCGTAGACTTCACCGGCGCTTCCGGCAAATTTTCCCTTTTGGTTCGGCGCATCAAGGCTTAAAGGAGTCAGATCTGCGGTTAAAGCAGTCTTATACCGCTTTTTATCGATATTTTCTAATAAGGCATTCATCAGAACACAACCTTTCATTTACCATCTCTTACAAAAATTTCTATGTTTTCATTTATCAGAAAATTTTGCTCGTTCTCATGGCACGAAGCTTCTAAACTGCCGACGTCATCATCCTTGTACAGATCGCCTCCAGCAATATGGTTAACTTCGTGCCCAATTGCTTTTTTACGGCTTTCTTCAGAGAGATTTTTGTTAATGATGATTGTATAACTATCATCTTGGTTTGCATGGACCAGGGCGGGGATGTGCGGCGGAAGCTGTTGGTAAGTAATGATTATTGTCATTCATCAATTCCTTCTTTGGCCTTAAGGCCCTTTATTACGGCCATAACTACTTTTATGTCTTCTGGGGTCAAATCTTTAGACGCATCAAATAAGATACGTTGTCCGGGGCAGTCCTTCAACTCCTGTGCCAGTCTGGCAGTTTCTGGATCCAGATAGTATGTCCGCTTATTTTCGGCGGTTTCTTCTAGGAAGTAACTTTTGGGAACACCAAAATAATCTGATAGTTTTTGAATAATCCCCATCCGCGGTAATGATTTCATTAGCATCCATTTTCCGACGGTCGATTCACTGACGCCAAGTATTTTAGCCAGATCCACTTGATTGATATTATGCTCATTTAATAAAGCAGATAGTCTGCTGCTAAACAATGCTTTAAGTTCCTCAGTTGTAGGCATAACTTGTGCCCCCTTACGTTGATTATGGTTATATTATAGAATATTTTTCCTTTTTAAACAACCAAAAGAATACAAAACTAGAAAAATTTTCTTGACACTAGAAAAATATTCTAGTATACTATGCGTGTGAACAAGAAGGAGGTGATTGTAATGCCGGTTCAAATTTCCCTGCGGGCAGCGAGAGTTAATGCAGGATTGACCCTGCTAGAAGGCGCTAGGGCCATCGGAATCAGCAAAGATACGCTGATTAAATGGGAAAGAAATCCTGGGTTGGTGAATCCAATTTTCCAACACAAGATTTCCGAGGCGTATGATTTTCCCGCTGATTACATTGATTTTACGCCTTTAGACTAGAAAATAATTCTAGAATACTCAAACACAAGAAGCAATCTGGTAATATGTCAAGTTAAAAAATGAGGTGATTTCTATAAAAATTCTTAAAAAAGGGCGCACTTAACAAAACGTTTCTCTCAGAAATTTTAAAAGAAACGTGTGTTTGGAAACATTAAT
>Ga0256406_1001247_pt1 | contig 42119 bp, 37 predicted proteins | sample RumenRJG_03DNA_FD_185986 | JGI IMG/M metagenome (GOLD analysis project Ga0256406, IMG submission 185986) | Bovine rumen microbial communities from Lethbridge, Alberta, Canada - RJG_03 | ecosystem: Host-associated > Mammals > Digestive system > Stomach > Rumen | place: Canada: Alberta | collected... | reverse complement strand
CACCGTTGACTGGCTTGCCATTGCTGGCACCCTCGATTGAAACGAGGGTGCGCTCATCGCTGTCAAGTCTGTTGAGCGCGTCACTTGGATTGCCAATATCAAGAGCGTGACAAACATCCGCCGCCACAAACCACGGTTCTCCATCGATGACGGTCGTGCGTACCCGACCGAACTCAGGATTCTCGAAAATCTGCAATTCATTCATTTCGTTTATTCTCCTCTCTGATTACGCTTTCTGCGTAACGCTTTAAGCGTTATTATGTGGCAAAAAAATAAGGTCGGCATACTTAACGTGATAGGTTCTCTCCATCTTCTCGATGATGGGAACATCGGGAAAACTACTGCCAGCTTCATAGTTTTGCAGCGTCTTCACGCTAATGCCTAAAAGTTTCGCGGCTTCTTTTTGGTTTAAGTTCTGGTTTACTCTTGCCGCTTTAAGCGTTATTGCCATGCGTGTTACCTCCTTTCTTTTGCTTACATCGTAAGCATACCACCGCTTTAAGCGGTAGTCAACCCCTAAAGCGTAATTTTTTATATTTTTTATTGTATTATCGCCGCTGAAAGCGTAAAATTATACATATAGAACATGAGGAGAGTGATAAAAATGAGTGCGCTTGGTAATAAAGAAATCATGGCTCGCAATATAAAGCGATATATGCAAAAAATGGGTATCAGCAGAAAAGATTTTTGCGAGCGCTTAGGCTTTGCCTATTCGACTGTCACAGACTGGCTCAATGCAGAAAAATATCCTCGCATCGACAAGATTGAAATGATGGCAAACTTCTTTGGCATCAGTAAAGCAGACCTTGTAGAGCCCCCCACATCCCCCGCCCCGCCCGAGCCGCAGAAAAACATAGAGACACCGCCCGCGCCAAAAGAGGATCGTGAGCACAAGCACCTACAAAATCTTTTGTCGGATCCGCATCTCCGCCGGATTTTGGAGTCCAGTGGTCAGCTGAATGAAAGTTCACTGCAAGAAGTCCAGAATTTCATTGACTTCCAGTTGGGGAAGAAGAAGCAATGATTCTTGCTGTACGAAAATGTACGAAAAAATATATTGTATAAGCCGCATGATAAGGGTATAATATCCATATATAAAGAGAATTGTACGAATTTACGGAGAGGAGTACCTTTATGAAGGCTGCTTTGATAGAGAACCTGATCACTGCGCATTGTTCCGGTGATGAGCGTCGTTTTGCCGACGCCCTGCAGGAACTTGTCGAGGATGAAACCAAAAAAGGCAACACACCGACTGCTGCTAGACTACGCAAAGCCTATACACAAAAGAGAGATTCACCTCAATCGTCGGAACCTAGATACTTTTTCAACAGTTCGGCGTTGTCTTCTACGCCCACTATGGCTGCCCCCCGCGATAAGGATAGCCTGCTAGAGCTATACGAAGTCCTCAGGCCATCCGTTTCCCTGGATGATGTCGTGCTGCCGGATAGCCAAAAGCAAGCCCTGGCGCAGTTTATTGTAGAACAGGAACAGGCAGAGACACTGCTGAAGCATAACATACCGCCCGCCAACCGCATACTGCTCTGTGGCCCTCCTGGCTGCGGCAAGACCATGACTGCGATGGCCATCAGCAATGCTCTGCATCTGCCGATGGCCTATGTTCGCCTGGATGGGCTTGTTTCCTCCTACCTCGGCCAGACGAGCACGAATCTGCGGAAGGTCTTTGATTCCGTTCGCTCGCAGCGAGTCGTGCTATTCCTGGACGAGTTTGATGCCATCGCCAAGAAGCGTGATGATGCCCACGAACTCGGCGAACTGAAGCGTGTTGTGACGACGCTGCTACAGAATTTCGATAATCTCCCAGCGAACGTCATTCTTCTGGCGGCCACCAATCATGAGCAGCTTCTCGATCCAGCCATCTGGCGCCGGTTTAATTTTACGCTCAGACTGACGCCGCCATCTCTGCCGCAACGCAAGCAACTCATCGAGAAAGAGCTGGCCAAGTATCATGTCGGCTCAAAAGTCAACGCTACCACGCTGGCAAAGATTACGGACGGCATGAGCGGCGCACGCATCGACGAACTGATACGTGAGGCCGCAAAGAGCTGCTTGCTGAAGGGGAGCATCAGCACTCCTGATATCGTGAAGCTCCTCATAAAACAGCAAACGCACTTCTCGGAGAGCAGTGATGACTCGATGCGTGAAATATGCCGCTTGCTTGACAGCGGGGTTTCGCTGCGGACTGCCGCGTCTGCTCTCGGCATATCTCATAGTACGCTCGAGTACCGGGTACAAAAATACAGAGGGATGAAGCATGACGGATAAAAAGAACCATCTCTGGATACCAGAGCAAGAAATCAAGCATATCGATAAAACGCCAACCGGCCGCGGAAACGATTACCCAGTCCAGCCCCGTGAACACGGAGAAAAGCTATCTCGCGGATTGCGGGACATCATGAAGTTCTTCCAACATATCCAATCTCCCGGACCACTCGACGAGAAGGATCTCATCGCCTTCCAGGTATTGTTGCAGGACAAAGAAGATTTCTCCGTGCAACGGAAGCTGATTGAGAGTGAGGGGCTGACCATCAACGCGGTAAGGAACCGGCGTCAGGCTGTAGTATCGGCCCCGAGAAGCGTCTTTGCGAATCTGCAAAAGCGTGTAGATCGTTATCGCGATAAGGGCATAAAAAAGGATTTTAAATACATAAAGGATTTCCTGCCCTTCCGTGGCGAGGATAAGTCCAACGATTCATTCCGACGATTCCTGCTAGCCAATCCGGAACTCCTTGATGTCGATGTTCAGATGGTCCTACTGCCAGATATGGCCTCTGCCATACAGACGAAGGCAGAAAAAGATATCGTCAGCAAGATACGCCAGAAAAACGGTCACGTACAGGGAGAACCTTATCATCTGACCGATGGCACTGCCATTATCCGAGCAAAAATGTCGCCGAGCTCTCTGATGGATATATCGGATGACCCACGTATCTATCAGATAAAACAAACGTCGTTTTTTCGGAGTCTAGAGGGCAGCGGCTACTCTCCTTATCCTGGAGCATGGACTTTAGATCCGACAGTCGATATCAACAGCCTGCCGACTGTGGTCATCCTGGACGATGGCGTACAGCTTCCCGGTGAGCTGCAGTCTGTGGTTGCTGTACAGTGGAGCGCATCAGGATGCAGCCGTGAAAAGACAGCGGCCGATCATGGTACGTTTGTAGCCAGCCGAGCTGCATTCGGATATATTGGCCAGCACGGAGTTTCACAGACGTTAGTGCCAAGGGCAAGAATCATCGATGCGCAGATTGCTCATACCGGTGAAGATGTCGCAGGAGATACGTTCGTTCGGAGAGTCCAGGAAGCAGTAAAAGCCTTTGCGGATGTAGCAAAGATATTCAACTTATCCTACAATGCCACTTCCCCCATCGAGGGTGACGAAATGAGCCTGCTCGGCAGCGAGCTGGATTCCCTGAGCCAGAAGTACGATGTACGATTTGTCATATCTGCTGGCAATCATGTAGTATGCAGAACGGCCCCTACGCTCAAAGAAATTCTTGATGATGACGATAGCCGTATCGCTGAGCCAGCCGACGCTCTGCTGGGCATCACAGTCGGTGCTATCGCAGGGGAACAGCACGAGGCGAGCATAAGCAAGCAGTACGACATCGTCCCGTATGCCCGCCGTGGCCCTGGTGCCTTTGGATTTTCCAAGCCCGATATCGTAGCTTACGGAGCTACGATTGATGCTGCTAGTGGGCAAAGCATCCCGGATACCTATGCATTGGGGATCGACAAGACAGGTTTCCAGGTTCTACCCGGCACCAGCTTCACGGCTCCCATAGCCGCCGGTGATCTCGCGCAGGTCCTATCCATAGTCCAAGGCGGCGATATCAACCTCGCCCAGGCATTACTTTACAACGGCGCACAACATGTATATGACCACGCCGATCTCCAACAGGATGTAGCAGATTATGCATCAAATCTTTATGGTCATGGCCTCTCCTCGCCTGAGAACAGTATGTACTCGTCAGAGAACAGAGTTTCATTCGTCCATTCTGGAACCATGAACCGGCTGGAGAAACAGCGCGTCAAGTTTTTCATTCCTGCAAGCATAGCCAATCTTCGTCTGAAACGTGGTGAGAAGAAGTTGCGTGTAACCGTTACCTGCGTCACATGCCCGCCTACTGACAGAAGCAAGGGCGATGAATATGTATCTGCCTACGTTTCGGCATCTATCCACCGCTTGAACAGCAACGGCAAAAATGTTACCGATAATCCATCGGTCAGCGAGAAACGCAAAAAATGGGATACCTGCTGCCACTTCAGCAATGAGTTCTCCAGCTTCAGCCCTGGCGATTGGGAGGTATGGCTCGAACTGTTCACGCGGTGGAGTATTGCGGACGATCAGGAAATCCCTTATTCCTTGGTTGTTACGCTGGAGGATCTGACTTCGTCAAATAACCTCTACTCTGAGATCATTCGCGAAACAGCCGGAAGGTTCCAGCCGATGCAAGCATTGCGTCTGCAAAATCAGCAATGACAGAAACCTAGAACCGCCAGCAGGCGGCCATGAAAGGAACTATATAACGGAACGACAAGGAGGTCCTTTATGGACAGAAACGAAATCATCACCATGAAGAGTCAGTTCGATGCCATCGCACATTATGATGACGAGGCACAGATTGAATTTTGGTATGCACGAGAGCTACAGGAAGCATTAGGATATACCAAATGGTCAAATTTCATCAGAGTCATAGACAAGGCAAAAGACGCCTGCGAAACCACTACTCATGCAGTTTCGAATCATTTTGCCGACGTCGGGAAAATGATATCTATCGGCAAGGGTGCTACCCGTGAAGTAGAAGACATAAAACTTACTCGCTACGCCTGCTACCTCATCGCACAGAATGGAGACCCTCGGAAAGATGAGATTGCCTTTGCTCAAAGCTACTTCGCCTTGCAGACACGGAAGCAGGAGCTGATAGAGGACCGTATCAACCTGTTGCGCCGCTTCGAGGCGCGAGAGCGCTTGTCCAAGTCCGAGGCACTGCTTTCAAAGAACATTTATGAACGTGGTGTCGACGATCGTGGCTTCGGCCGCATCCGTTCAGCCGGTGACGCTGCGCTCTTCGGCAAGACGACAGCCGCCATGAAGGAACAGCTCGACGTCAAGAAGGGCCGCCCGCTGGCCGATTTTCTCCCCACGCTTACTATAGCAGCCAAGAATCTGGCCACCGAAATGACCAATCATAACACAGAAGATAAAGACCTCTACGGTGAAGCCTCTATCACGCAGGAACATGTCGGCAACAATCGAGCCGTACGCAGTATGCTGGCACAGCGTGGTATCAAGCCCGAAACACTGCCACCCGCCGAAGATATCAAGAAACTCGAGCGCCGCGTAAAATCTGAGGAAAAGAAGCTTGCCAAAGGCACCGGCTTCAAGAAGCCTGGCAAGTCGGATAAATAAAAAAGCCGCCGCCTGCTTTGCGATAGCCTTGATGGGCAGACGGTTGTTCAGAATATATATGACCAACGAGGAGCATACAGGCATAGTAAGGTATCTAGCCAACAAATTTACGTCAAGCTTAATTTCAGAGATTGTAAAAATTCTTATTGGTTCGACTGTTGGTGCTTGGCTGATAAATCATTTCTTGTTGTAGGGCTGGACGGTGCTGATATAAAGCGCCAATGCCAAAGAACATAAGAGGACGCATATACCCATCCCTCTATCGTCTGTACACATTGCAAACAAAGCACCAGCTATTGAAAACAACATTCCGCATGCCTCTCGGCATAACTTTTCCTGCTTATCCATGTCAGCACCTTCTTTCTGCTTTAATTTTACCACATATATGGTAATGTGTGGGCATAAGAGACACCGCCGCCTCCAGCGCGTCATCACCTGACAGGCCGTACCGCTTCTCCAGCCATGCGCATCGCCCTGCATAATGTACCAAAAGAAAATTGATAGGGAGGTAAACGGCTTGGCAGAGGAAGCCTACACCCTTACAGATACCGGTTATTTGAAGCCCGGTTTTTACAATATCACGCTGGACCAGCTTGGTCAGTACTTTGCAGAGAACATCCCTGATCACAAGATACGGCGCTTTCTTTATGATGGGTTCTGCAAGATGATAGAGTTCTTCCGCCTGATGCAGATTACGGACTGTGTACTGTGGATTGGTGGCAGTTTTGTATCGTCAAAAGAGCATCCCGGAGACATAGACGTTGTATGTTTTATCGACTATAATGTATTAAAGAATATGTCCCGGCAGCATCAGGACCAACTATTCTCTTTGGACATGCACGCGTCCGTCAAGCGTTGCTTTCATTGTGATTTGTATTTCGTGGCGACCTACCCTGAGGATAGCCCCGAGCACGCAATTCAAATCAACAAGACAATGTATTGGCGTGGCGTATGGGGATTTGACCGTAAATCTGTCCCGCGGGGTATTCTGCAACTCACGATTGGAAGGGGGTGCGAAGGATGGACGATATAAAAGACGAGATTGCCGAGCTGAAGCGGCATATTGCACTGGTCTCTCCCATGGTCGAGCGTGACCTGGCTGCGATAAATGAGAGTACGCCTCGCCCCGTAAAGATGATTGCCGAGTTCAATGCGGCAACGCTGGCAGACAAGAAGGCCCGTCTGCAGGAACTTCTCGATGCGGAGCGCGAGCATGAGCTGGAGGTACATCTGACCGGCCCAAATATCGCCGTCGGCAGCGCGCCGCAGCTTTAAATTCCGGATTGACGACGCCATCACCGTATCAGGCCGATATACTGCTGATGCAGAATACATGCTCAAGGATTACCACGTAAGCCCTGTTGAGCAAAAACATTACCATGTAGTCCTGAAGCATACCGAAAAGAAAGACCTCATGCAAAATACGCTGTCTGAAAAATGGGTACTGACGCATATAGAGCCGTTGCCCTGAACGACAAAACTATATGGCCCAATCTAGGGAACGCATATGTAAAAATATAGCCTCGTAAACCTCAAAAATGTCAAATTTTGAGGTTTCATTTTCTGGACACCTCAAAAAAAGCAATTTTTGAGGTGTCGACTTTTTCAGGCCTCAAAAATGCTAAATTTTGAGGTTTCAAATAATTGAGGTGCCTTATGAGCTACAAATCGCTATATTCTATTTACTATAAAACACCAGATGAATGGGAACGTATATACCAATCACGGTTCAATAGTCCCTTCACCCATCACATAAGTCTATCAATACATCAGTATAACCGCCACCGCAACAATCCGGGGTTCTATTGCTATACTGAAGAAATGGCCGTACTACAGGAATCCATTATGAAGCACTTCAATAGTTGCATGGAAATAATTAAACGCCTTCCCGGCGTAGCAATACCTCAATTTCTATATACTTGCCTGATTGAAGAAATAAAATCCAGTAACGATATTGAAGGTGTGCATAGTACAAGGAAAGAAATTATCGATGCTTTAGATACTCCTGAAAATGAACGACAATTTCGCCGCCTTGGTGGAATTGTTAATAAATATGACAGAATAATAAATGGAGAAACGATTCCGTTACAAGAAAGTCAGGACATTCGCGATTTGTATAATGATTTTATTTATGATGAAATCAAGCGAGATGATCCAAGGAACTTACCAGACGGAAAAATATTTAGGAAAGATAGCGTCGATATTATTTCTGGAACGCAAAAAGTATTGCACAGAGGAATTTATCCAGAATCAGAAATCATTCGATGTATGGATATTGCCTTATCTATTCTCAACGATAAAGGCATTCCCAGTCTTGTTCGAGTTTCTATATTCCATTATCTCTTTGGATATATACATCCTTTTTATGATGGTAATGGCCGTATGTCACGCTTCATTACATCATATTTTTTGGCAAAAATACTACACCCAACAATAGCTTTACAACTGTCTGTTTTAATAAAAAAACATAAAAAGAAATACTATGATTTGTTTGCGATAACTGACTCTGATATTAATCGTGGTGATTTAACTCCTTTTATCATTGGAACACTGAAGTTTACAGACAAAGCTATATCGTTTACGCGAGATAATCTGATTAGTAAATATCAAAAGTATCGTGACTACGAGAAGAAATTAGATAGTCTCGATTTAAAAAATAAAAATGTTTGGACCGTAGCTGACATTTTACTGCAAGCTGCTATATTCTCCAATATTGGAGCCTCTAAACAAGAAGTCAGGCGGACAATCGATAAGTCGGAGAACTCCGTGAGTAAGTACATTCGGCAAATACCTTGTGGTCTTGTCCTTATAAACAAAACTATTAGACCTTATCGTTATAAACTGGACCTCAGTAAAATTTGAAATAAAAGCGAACATAAGTAAGCGTTGCGAAGATAAAAAAGGAGTGGTTATCATGATGAGGAAAATTTTACTCGTACTGTTGGCTGTTATGGCCCTCTCGGCCGCCCCGCTGCCCAGCTCATCCGCCGCGCCGGACTACTACCTCGGTAACCCGCGCTCGATGAAGTTCCACTATGCCGACTGCCGCACCATCAAGCACCCCGAGAATTTCGTAGTAATCAGCACCCGCGATGAGGCCATCGCCAGCGGGTATAAGCCGTGCGGAGTATGCAAGCCGTAACCATGAGATTGCGAAGGCATAAAAAAGCCGCCCCGAAGGGCGGCCATGCTCGTAAGTCGCAATTACGAGACTTTTTAGGCTTTTACTGCGTTAGTGACGGTCAAGCCATTTGCAAATGTAATAGCTGGTTACACTCGCCACGACCGACACAAAGAAAGTGATGGTTAGCTGTCCCAATGGTTGCACCTCCTCCCGCTACGCACAGGAAGGATGTTCCGCAGCATGCTTTATTATAATTGTCCCTTGCGAAAAGTGCAAGATATGTTATAATAAAAGCAAGCTAGAAAGTGATGGAATATTCCAATGGCGCAAGCGTCGAGGTCGCAACTCGGCGCTTTTTTGTTATGCGAAAATAAGAACACAAAATAAGCTTTTTGTGTTCTTAGCCCTATTTAAGCGCCAAAAATAAAGGTATTGGGTTCTTAGCAAGAAGGTGATTTCCATGAGCGCATACAAGGACGAGAAAAAAGGCACTTGGTTCGTGAAGTTCCGCTATACCGACTGGACGGGTAAGGCGCGCTTCACCACTAAGCGCGGGTTCCGCACGAAACGGGATGCACTGGCCTATGAGCACGATACGAAGAGTGGCGCAGCGGGCTCGCAGGACATGACGATGCGTGCACTGTGCCGCAAGTATTTAGAAACGATGCGCCCGAGGCTGAAACCATCCTCCTATGAAGACCGCACCGGGGACATAGAGAACTATATCCTGCCCATGCTCGGCGATATGCCTATACAGTCCATCACGCGCCAAACAGTCATAGACTGGCAGTCCTGGCTACTGCGCCAGCACCCGCGCGCACGGGCAAAAGTCGGCAGGTCACGCGAGAGCACGCGTACGCTCGCCGAGTCAACAGCAAATCAGAAGAACGCTGTACTCAGCATCATACTAAATTACGCCGTAAAGACGGGCCTGCTCGCGCGTAGCCCAGCTATGGGCGTCCGGCGTGTAGGCCAGCGTGTCCAGCGCCTCGGCTTTTGGGAAAAGGCGGATTATGACCGCTTCATAATCGCCGGAGCGGATGACGCGGAGTATGAGACATACCGGCTGTGCTTCGATGTGCTGTTTTACTCCGGGCTGCGTCTGGCTGAGTTTCGGGGGCTGGGAATGGATGAGCTCGATTTCGAGCACAATACTCTGCGCATCCGCTACGCCATGAACGAGCGCGGGCAGAAAACCTCGCTAAAAAATAGGCAGTCAATGCGTGATGTGCCTATGCCCGCCTCTCTGATGGCGCGCATAAGGGCATTCGTTGCCCGGCTGGTAGAAGCGCCCGCCTACGGCCTTTTCCCCTACTCTGGGCGGCTTCTGCGCAAGCATATGGCGCTTTGGGCAGACAAGGCAGGATTGCCATACATCACGCTTCACGGTCTGCGTCACTCGCACGTATCGTACCTTATCAGCCTGGGCGTACCCATCACGGTTATCAGCCGCCGCATAGGCCACAAGTCGCCAAAAATCACGCTTGATACCTACAGCCATATGTACGAACAGGGCGCCCGGGACGTAGCCGCGCTCTTAGAGCAAAATGCTTTTGTTGGTCAAATGTTGGTCAAATGAGTAAAAGATAACGGCTGAAGTCCTTAAAAATAAGGTGCTCCAGCCGTTATTTGTTTAATACCACATTTATTAAAGGTCCATGTGCCCGCAAAACGCGCTGCTTCCCCGCATATGCGACTTGCTCACCGCACCGGCTTGGCCTGTCTACGCCGTCATCTGCGAACTGACCGAATAGTAAGCACCAGCACCGCGACCGCTAAAATCGTCCCTACAACTGCTACCGCCAGGCCAAACACACAGCCTGCCAAAACGACAAGCAGCAGCAAGGCCACGGCCAAAGACAACAGGCCGAACATCGTTACTACCGTGACACACACCTCCTTCAGCAACATGTACCGTCTAATTTTGTCCGCCACATTTATGGCTATATCCTGCCAGAGTGCGACAAAAGCCCTCAGATAAAAAAAAGAGCTGCCAAATGGCAGCCCTGCGTAAATGGGAGTTGATGGATGTGTGTAAAGACATGGGTTGAGTTGATAAGAGAAAAATCAGCGGTTGATATCGATGTCTGCCGCATGGCAATCCATGAGGCTGGACGGGTCAACATTCGTGTAAATACCCGGCTGGTCCGTGGCAAACATCTTCGTGTTGTTTTCGTTCTCTGACAGAATATCCTCGGTATAGCTCTTGACGTGGTCAAACCATAACTGCAACATAAAAATCGCTCCTTTTCATATATACCATTTATGCTTTATTGGTTTCTTTATTTGCTTATATTATGGCACAGCCAGAGCAATCCGTAAAATACAGTTATTTTATTTTATATAAATTTTCCTTATGTAAATATGTTATGATAGGCATACAGGAGGAACCAGCTATGACGTTTATGCAAATGCGCTATTTCGCAGAGGTATGCCGCTGGCAGACTATCACCAAAGCAGCCGAACAATTACATGTCTCGCAACCTGCCATCAGCATGGCCTTGCGCACCTTAGAAGAAGAAACCGAATTGCAGCTTTTTCAGCGTGAGGGGCGCAAGCTGATGCTGACCAGGGATGGCAGTCACCTGCTGGGCAAGGTCACACATATTCTTGAACAAATACAACAGTTAGAAGAAGATGTGCATGCGCTGGCACATCACCGCAACCTTATCCGCATGGCACTACCGCTACAACTGGGAACACAGTTCCTACCATTCATTATCGGCGACTTCAAGCAGCAACATCCCGGGATTGAGTTAGACATCATTGAGTCTGGTGCCATCAGCGCACTGCAAATGGTGGAAGAAGAAAAACTGGACATCGCGCTAACCAATTACGAGACGAGCAGCAACCCCAAGTTGAATTATAAGCAGCTCTTTACTTGTGAAATCTGTCTGGTGACCTATCCCGAGCATCCCCTAGCCCAGCAAAAACAGGTAACCTATACACAGTTAGCACAGGAGCCACTGGCCATGCTGGATAGCAGCTTCCTTGTATATCGGGAAATGCACGCCTTCTACGCCAGACACAATTTGCAGCCAAGGGTAATCCACTATTCGCCTTACCTGCATACAATCAAAAACCTGATTAAGCATCATCTTTGCTCGACATTCCTGACCAGACAGGCCGTGCTCCCCGACGACCATCTGGCCATAGTTCCACTTGCCGAACCGATTTTTCTAAAATCAGGCATCGTCACCAAAAAGGGGCGCCCGCTTTATGCTGACGCCAAAGTGCTCATAAACTATCTGCGAACTTTGTCAACAAAAGCTGCAAAAGTGATACAATAGCATATGATAACATATAACAAAATTGCAAAAAGGAGTACTTTGCTTTGCAGAATGTGAAAAAAAATACGAAGAATCATCCTAGGCGCTTGGTTAATCTTCTTTATTCTAATATGTCTCATCCCCACGGATAAGGCAGAAATGCCTTTTGCCCTGACGATATGCGGCATTTTCGTGCTTTTAATCGGCGCTATCTGGTTTATTTGCGAAAAGTTCGAACCAGCACCTGGCTCTGGCACACCACCGGCCTTAAAGATATATGCACCGTTTTATAGTATTATGATGATGGCTGCACTGGCACATACCAGCAGTACCTACGCCTGGGGATTAGTCTTGCTAGTGGGTTTGTACTGCTGGCTACGCGATTATCGGCAGGCTGCGCTCTTTAAGCGTCGTATCCTGCGCTGTGTCTTATTTGCCTGTGTTAGTGCCATCCTCATGGTATTCGATGTGGTGTCCTATCCGCTTGGCGTGCTGCTCACATTTGGCTTCTGGTGTGGCATGCTCTATCTGGCTGTCGTCTATACACGACAAACTGCCGAAAAGCACTCCCAAACCATGCTCTGGCTTTGGGCCAGTATGTTATTGCTGACTTTAGTACTGGGTATGACCATCTTTGTCAAATTTTTAATAGGAGAAATTCAGTGAGTGCCTAAGTATGCTGCTATAAAACTTTGCTTCTCCTCGGCATAATGACTATCCTGCCGCTCGCCGCCCAGGTGCGTGCAAACCGGCTCACTCTGTGGCAATACTGCTACCTTAAAGCCGTTGCGTTGAAACTCCAGGCACTGCGACAGCGCATAGAGTGACCACCCCGGCAAGATATCCGAGCGCCAGCAAACATCATACTGCGTCATCAACAAACAACCAGCCAAACTGGCCACACGCTGACAAACATAGGCATTGCTTTGGTAAACTGTCTCAACCTGCCTGCCTTGCTGCACATACCCTAAAGCGCCAACCAGCTGCGAGGGCTCTGCTTCCTCTATACGTATCAGCTGTTCACTGCCACAGGCCCCCAAGAGGCCAATATCCGGCTGCACGCGGAACTGACGCACCATTTTCACCAAAAAATCCCGGTCGGTAATACAGACATCTTGATGCAGATAGACCTTGTAGCGGGCATCTGAACTCTCCATCGCCTGTTCATAGCCTGCTGTCATCGAGTCGGCCTGTTCTATAACCCGCGATTCTACCATCATGCCTGCGGGTACGTTTAAGTTTTGTAAAAACTGCACGGTTTCATTATAAAGCGCTGGATTATCCACGCAGGTGATAAAACAGATTTTACGCTCATCCAAATGCCAGCCACCAGCAGGATGCTTAGCCGTCAAGTAACGCCGCAAGAGGTCAGCGGATATATTCTGATACCCCACCGGCACATCCCATTTGTAATAAAAACGCCAATGATTGCGGGTAAACAAACGGTTATAACTTTTTTCCTGCTGCTGCGTAGCATCGCGCAATTCAGCTTTAAACGAACGGCTGCCGTAATGATGAATGAACGTATCGCGGCAGAGTAATAAACGATACCCAGCCTGCATGATACGCAGGCAATAGTCGTTATCCTCATAATTGCCCGGATTGAAACTCTCATCCAGCGGGCCTACCTTGGCACAGACTTCACTTTTGATTAACAGACAGAACCCCGTCAGCATCGGGACTTCTGCCCATTTGCTGGCATCGGTATGGTTATAACGCTCAGCAAAGGCCAACAGTCCCGGTAAATCCGTATACCCATCCGTATCAATAGCTTGATTGTTGCCGCAATAATTGGTCAGGCAGCCGACGGCACCCACATCAGCTGCACTGTGCAGGGCCTTATGCATTTGTTTCAACCAACGCGGTGTCACCACCGTATCGCTGTTGAGTAAAAGTATGTCCCCCCCTCGTGCACGTATGAGACCTTGGTTACAACCACCAGGAAAACCAATATTCTCCTGGTTACAAACTAAATTGATATCCGCCTGCTGTTTGAGCCACGCCACCGATTCATCCTGTGAGCCATTATCTATCACAATTAGCTCATAGGTTCCCGGCTCGGTATGACGACGGATGCTCTCTATACAGCGCCGCGTATAGGTGTAGGTATTGTAACTCAAAATGATAATACTGGTCATAACGAACTCCTAAAAGTTATTTTGCCATGTTGCACTGCATTTTAGCGGCGCAGCTGACACAAGCGTTGATAAAGCGCCTCCAGGTAGTGCATGTAATCCTGTTGGTCCATGAGCTGCGAATGCTGCATGCGCTGACGCAAATCTGCACGCAGTTCACGCAACAGGTCAGGTGCAGCGGCGATAGCTACGGCCAGCTCCACATAACGCGCCGGCGTAGAGGCTGCGAGCTCACCGAGACCGATATTGCTGAGGAAACTGAACCCGAACCGCGCGCCGTGCCGGTCTCCCGCCAGCGTCACCACGGGCACCCCCATATAAAGTGCCTCACAGGTCGTGAGCCCTCCCGTATACGGTGCGGTATCGAGGGCGATATCAACATCATTATACTGCGTCAGATAGTCAGACGAAAAGCCGCGCATTTCAATGCGCTCCAGCGGCAGCTGGAGACGGGCAAAGCGCCGCTGGCAATAATCCCGTCCCTCAGCACTGTCAAAAATCTTATGTTTGAGCAACAGATGTGCCGTAGGTACATCCAGGAGGATATGCCGCCAAAGGCCCAGCATTTCATCTGTCACTTTAGCAAAATTATTGAAGCAGCCAAAGGTCACATAGCCGCGCTCTAAGCAAGGCGGCGGTGCCACGGCGGGAAAATGCGTAAATGGTGCATAGCAAAAATGACTGTGAGGCAAACGCAGTAACGGCTCCACAAAATATGGTGACCGCCCCGCCCAGAGGGCATGCAAGCCCGCCGAAACCTGCGTAGGGTCAGCTGCCGTCGGCGTGCAGTACGCATCCGAGAGAAAACCCGTGCACGCCGGGAGCCCGGTACTATTAAAATAGCCAATACCCGAAATTTGCACAGGGGCGGCATGGCAGGCCATAACCGGCAGCGCATTATTTGCCGTGTGCCCGCCTAAATCCACGAGGATATCGATTTCATCTGCCCGAATCTGTGCCGCCAATGCCGCATAACTAAGGCCGTGCATATCGCGCCACACCGCACCACCTGCCTGCAAAGCCTCGGCCACCTGATCCTGATGCGGTGCCAAATCATAAGCATAAACTACAAATTTTTGCTTGTCGTAATGCAAAAAGAGCGGTGCCACGAACTGCCCTACAGCATGGTCGCCGAGGTCTGCGGAAAGGTAGCCTATGCGCAAACGCTCATGTTGCCAGTTGGGCAGTGCATATTTGTTCAGCTCCAGCTGCTGTAAAATTTTGCGGTACGCGACATAAAAAGCGCGAAACTGCGCCGCCGTGATGCTGGCATCGGCATTCGCCGCAAAAATGGCATTGCTGTATTCGACCAGTTTCTGCTTCGTCTTAGGCTCCACGTCAGCCGCCCGTTGAAAGGCCGCTACCGCGAGCTTAGTTTCGCCCAGTTCGCGCAGTGCCGAACCCAGCAAACTCCACGCATCGGCCAGCAGTTCTTTCTCTGGAGCCTGCGCAAAATCCTGCAACAATTCGCGCAGCGTGGCCACCTCGGATACATACTGCTGCTGGTCGCGCTGGCAGTAGGCCATGAGCAACATGCCCCGCAACGTCTTCAAATCTTCCTGCTGCCAGGTTTTCTGCAACAAACGGACCGCCTGCGCGTATTTCCCCGCCTGCCAACAGGCATAAGCCTGTTGATACTTGACGATAAGCTGATTGTTCAATGGTCTCCCTCCCTGCTCATACTTTATCTACCTGCACCTGATGATAGCGCGTGATGTAGTACCCCAGTGCCTGACAGATTTTCTGAATATCCAGAGGTTTTGTAAGATGGTCGTTCATGCCAAAAGCCTTTGACTTCTGCACATCTTCGGGGAAAGCATTTGCCGAAAGTGCAATGATGGGCACAAGCGGCGCATCCGCACGCGACAGATTACGCATGGCCTGCGCCGCATGCAGGCCGTCCATAACCGGCATGCGGATATCCATAAGTATTGCATCGTAATGGTAGGGCTCCGAAGCCTGGAACATATGCAGGCCCACCTTGCCATCGGCAGCCGTATCGACCTGCAGCCCCTGCATGGAAAGCAGCGTCACCGCAATTTCCTGATTGAGGGCATTGTCCTCGCAGAGCAGGATATGCGCCCCCTGTAGTATCTGAGGTGCTGCGGCGACATGTGCCTCTGCTTTGGGCTTGGGCAGAGGCACAATCTCGGCAGGCAAATCCACCGTGAATGTTGTCCCCTTGCCCAGTTCGCTGTTGCAAACAATCTCTCCATGCAGTAACGATACAAGCCCTTTGACAATAGAGAGTCCCAAACCCGTACCGTTCTCGGTCAAACGCTCCTGCTCAAAAGCATTATACATCCGCGGCAGGAAATCTTTCGACATACCGATACCGCAGTCTTTAACGATAAAGCGCAACGTACAATGCGTATCATCCTGCTTTTGCAGCACATAGCCAAAGAGATTGACGCCCTTGCCCGCCGGCGTGAATTTCACCGCATTGGAGAGCAAATTCATCAAAATTTTGGTCAGCCTGACCTGGTCAAGTTTAAAGGCAGGAACCGCCTGCCAGCGCAACTGCGTATTGAAATATACTCCCTTGGCGGCGGCGTTCTCCTGAATGGTCGTGAGCAACGACTCCAACATGTTGGACGGCTCCACGACCACAGGCTCCGGCTGCCGCTTGCCATTGGCGAGGCGCGAGATTTCCAGCGTGTCATTGATGAGCTGTAGCAAAATCTTGCTCGCGTTGGCGATTTTTTGCAGGTAGGCCTGCTTCACGTCAGCGTCCTGCGCCTGGGTAGCCAGCTCGGTAAAGCCCACGATAGCATTCATCGGCGTGCGCATATCGTGACTCACATTGGAGAAAAAAGCTTTATCGGCCTGATTGGCCTGTTCGAGCATGGTGAGGCTCTTTTTCAGTTGTTGGTTCAGCTCCAAAATACGCTCATGCTGACGCCGCTCATCCGTCACGTCCTCAAACGTCCCGGCAAGCCCTACAATATGGTGCTGTCTATCAAAAACGGGGCTCTTGGAGGCCACGATATCGCGCATCTCCCCGTGGCTCTGACACTTACCTGCCACACGATAAGTGGGACGCCCCGTCTCCAGTACCTGCAACTCATCATTGCGAAAGGGAGCATCATCATCATGCCAGCCCATATCGTCATCTGTCTTACCAATAATAACAGACGCATCGGGGAAGCCATAATATTCGAGAAAAGCCTGGTTAGCCCCGAGAAATCGCCGTTGCTTGTCCTTCCAGAACACTGCGGGCCGGATAGCATTCAAAATGTCCAAAATCTGCGTGTCCATAGCTGCCGCAGCCTGCTGATTTTTTTCAATCTGCCGCCGTTCCCGCGTGGTATTCGTAAAAGCAAGATATAAAAACAGACTCGCATCTGCCTGCTGCCTTGCCACCAGCGTACACTGCAACCAAATATATTGTAATTTTTCCTCAGCCCCCGGCTTGAGCACACGGCAGAGCAAATACTGCTGCCGCCCCGGCTGCGCCTGTGCCTCCCGCACGGCTGTGCGCGTGCGGAACAAATCATCAGGATATATAATCTTGCCCAACGGCCTTTCCCAATACTCCTGTACCTCTACCGCTGTGACGCCGAACTCCTCGCACAAGCCAGCCGAGACGCCCAGCACCGCGAAACGTCCATCCTGCCAACGGCCGTAAAGCATCGACAAAGGTAACTGCTCGAGTGTTAGTTGTTGCGCATTCCCCTGCATGCTGCATCCCCCTCGTAGCTATCCACAGCTCATATCTCTATCCTTGCTTACTTCGCCACACACCGCCAAAATCCTGCCTTAGTCCGCCCCCTTTATCGACCAGCCAACGTGCTAAAAAAGACCCGCGGCACAGCGCTATATGCCACGAGTCAAAATGTTAAGCTTTATGTTGCATAGCCGCCAACTTGGCTGCCTGCTTCGCGCGGTATTTTTCCCGCACCATGAGTTTATGCTGCATGTTGGCAGCGAACGCTTGCGCTGCTTGCAAATCAGCGGCGTCGGGATGTCCCTCGGCCTTCGCCCAGCGTGCCAAGCTATGCGGGCCGCCGTGCGGGTCGTCGGGACCAGCCTGCTTGCGCTTATTTTGCAGCGCCGCATTGATAGCCCCCTGACAGCCGAACGTCCCCAGTATCTCACAACCCGGCCCCAACGCATAACCCGCGCGGGCAAACGCCGTTACTGCATGCTCGCTGCCTGGCTCGGTGCCGTGGGTCTGAAAAAAGGCCACCTGAGCATCATGTACCTGCGGCAGATATTTGAGCGTCAACGGGTCCGGCCCGCCCAGCCGCAGCCAGTAGCCGATACAGACGACCTCATATGCACCGAGTTCCTGTGGCGCATCCTGCACACGGTACACATCGGCCTCGCCATGTGCCGCCGCAATAGCCTCGGCAATTTTACGCGTATTGCCCGTCACCGAGGAATAAATCACTGCCCATTTACCCATGTTGTGTTGCCTCCTCATACAAAGCCTGCAACTCCGACCTGCTGAACTCGTATTTCTCGTTACAGAATTTGCACACAACCTCCGCGTGCCCGTCGTCAATGAGGCTTTGCAAATCAGCGGGTTTGAGACTGAGGAAGGCACGACTGATATGCTCTTTGGAACAATGGCAGCGGAACGCGAGGTCGGTGGTCGTGAGATAGTTCACCTCAAAGCCCGTCAGCACCTCGGCAATAATACCACGTGCATCGTAGCCATGCTCGACCATATGCGAAACGGAATTGATACGGCGCAAATTAGCCTCTAATTTATCGAGGCAGGCATCCGTAGCCTCGGGCAGGGGCTGCAAAATAAAACCGCCAGCGCCGATGCACTTAAAGTTCGGATTGACCAGTACACCGAGGCCCACACTCGAAGGCGTCTGCTCAGAAACAGCCAGATAACGCGTAAGGTCGTCGGCGATTTCGCCGTCGGTGATTTCCGTACTGCCAGAAATAGGGTTGCGCAGGCCGGTAAAACGCGTGACCGTCACGAGGCCATCCGTGCCCACACCACCGCCAACATCAATTTTGCCCTTGGCATTAAGCGGCAGATTGACGTGCGGTTCGTCGACGTAGCCGCGTACATAGCCCTCGGGCGTGGCATCCGCCGTGACCTTGCCCAGCGGGCCGTGACCGTCAAAGCGAATGGTCAAAGCTTCTTCATTTTTCAAATTGGCCGCCATGAGCAGGGCACCGGTCATCGTACGCCCGAGCGCCGCTGCCGCTACGGGATAGCAGTCGTGACGACGGATGGCCTCGTTCACTAGGTCAGTGGTCACAGCCGCATAGATGCGTACACCTTCCGCCGTGGCTTTTACCAAATGGTCATTCATCGAATTTATACTCCATCAATACTGAGTTATCTGCAATATCGTAAATGCGGATACCCGCATCCTCGATGACCGCACAGGTGGCACGGCCATCCTCACGCTTCGAAAGCGCAGGTGAACCCGGGTTGAGAAAAACGGTATTACCACGCCGCTCCAGCACATTCGTATGGATATGCCCACTGATGAAAATAGTGGCCTGGAGGTGTGCGGCCAGACTGTCCTTCTCCGCATCCGTCATGCAGGTATGACCATGCGTGACGATGATGCGCTTACCCTGCCAATAGACATAAGCATACGGCGCCTGCACAGGCAGTTCGAGACAGCTCGCATCGACCTCTGAGTCACAGTTGCCACGCGCGATGACGACCGGCACCGTACAGCTGTTGATGCGCTGCACAAGCCCTGCGGGGTTGTAATCTGACTTCATCGGATTGCGCGGTCCGTGATAGAGCACATCGCCTGCATGCAGGATGAGGTCCGCATCGGAAAAATATTGATCAAAGCAGTTCTGCCAAGCCATCTCGTGGCCGTGCGTGTCGCTGATTACCCCGATTTTCATATATGTGCCTCCTCTCAGAGTTTCGGCAGCAGATTAGCCATTTCCATCGCGGCCATCGCACCGTCCGCACCTTTATTGCCAGCTTTCGTACCTGCGCGCTCTATGGCCTGCTGGATATTCTCCGTCGTCACCACGCTGAAGATAACCGGCACCCCAGTCTGGAATCCAGCCTGCGCTACACCCTTTGAGACCTCGTTGCACACATAGTCATAATGCGTTGTAGCCCCGCGGATAACTGCACCGAGGCAGATAACCGCATCGTATTTACCGGACGCGGCCATTTTCTTGGCCACGAGAGGGATTTCGAACGCGCCCGGCACCCAGGCCACATCGATATCCTCATCTGCCGTTTCATGACGGTGCAGTGTATCGAGCGCGCCGCCCAGCAGTTTGCTCGTAATGAACTCGTTAAAACGCGCCACCACGATGCCAAATTTCTTGCCCTTGCCCGTTACAAAGCCTTCATAAACATTTGCCATAGTACTTACCTCCATTAAAGTTTATCGTCATTCAACAAATGACCCATCTTGGTTTTCTTGGTCTTGAGATAGCGCTCATCATATTTCGTAGCCTGCACCTGCAATGGCACGCGGTCCGTAATCGTGATACCGTAACCCTCCAGGCCCACACATTTCGCGGGGTTGTTAGTCATGAGACGGATGCTCGTGAGCCCGAGGTCAGCGAGAATCTGCGCGCCGATGCCATAGTCACGCAAGTCGGGCGCAAAACCGAGCTCTACGTTGGCCTCGACCGTGTCACGGCCCTTGTCCTGCAACTCATAGGCACGCATTTTGTTCGCGAGGCCGATGCCGCGCCCTTCCTGACGCATGTAGAGCACGACGCCTTCGCCTTCGGCCTCGATTTTCTGCAAAGCCAACGCCAGCTGCGGACCACAGTCACAACGCAATGAACCGAGCGCATCGCCCGTCAGGCACTCCGAATGCACGCGCACGAGCACATCCTTTTTACCGCGCACATTACCCTTGACCACCGCGATGTCGCATTTATTGTTGAGCTTGTTCTCGTAGGCATGAATGCGGAAATGGCCATACTTGCTGGGGAAGTCCACATCCGCAACTTCCTGCACAAAATTCTCCGTGCGCTTGCGGTATGCGATGAGGCTCTGCACCGTAATGATATGCAGGCCATGCTCCCGCGCGAACTCCTTGAGCTTGGGCGTGCGCATCATATGACCGTCATCGTCCATGATTTCACAGCAGAGACCGGCGGGATAAAAGCCCGCCAACCGCGCGAGGTCGGTCGTTGTCTCCGTGTGGCCCGCACGCCGCAATACACCGCCCTCCACCGAACGCAGGGGGAACACGTGACCGGGGCGGCGGAAAGAAGCCGGTTTCGCCTGCGGGTCGAGCAGCTTGCGGATGGTATGGCAGCGCTCGTAAGCCGAAATCCCCGTATCCGTATCATAGGCGTCGATTGAAACGGTGAAGGCCGTCTCGTGATTGTCGGTGTTGTTCGCAACCATTTGACCGATTTGCAATTCATCGAGACGCTTGCCATCAACCGGCGTGCAAATCAGCCCCTTGGCATAGGTAGCCATGAAATTCACATCCTCAGGCGTAACGGTCGCGGCGGCCACGATGAGGTCGCCCTCGTTCTCGCGGTCCTCGTCATCAACGACCACGACCATCTTGCCCTGCTTGATGTCAGCAATGGCTTCCTCCACCGTTGCAAAATCTGACATAATATTCAACTCCTCCAGCTGATATGAGCCTGCCAACTGTTCTACTTACTATACAGTCAGACTCTTTTATTCAATAAAATCCGTTAGCCTGCAAAAAATCTGCCGTCAAAGCCGGTGCCGCCTCTGTTTGCTTGTCTGGCCGCTGACCAGAGAGCAATTTCAGCGCATATTTACCCAAAATATCCGTCTCGATATTGATTAAAGCTCCGGCCTGCTTCGCCTGCAAATTCGTCACGGCCCGCGTATGTGGGATGAGGCTCACGGTAAAATCCCGCTCTGTCACGGCTACAACCGTGAGGCTGATACCATCCAGCGCCACCGAACCCTTGGCCACGATGCCCTGCAATAGCTCACGACTCGCGCTCACCTGTAACCACAGCGCGTTGCCCTCGGGCCGGAAACTCAAAATAGTGCCCGTGCCGTCAATATGCCCCGAGACAAAGTGTCCGCCCAACCGCGTCGTCGGCAGCAGTGCCCGCTCTAAATTCACGAGACTGCCCGGCTGTAAATCCCGCAGAGAGGTACGCCGCACCGTCTCGGGCATGACATCAGCCACGAAATGCGTAGCTGTGAACTGCGTCACCGTGAGGCAAATACCGTTGACCGAGATGCTGTCACCTATATGGGCATCCGTGAGCACCCGCTCGGCCGCGATGTCGAGTATGCCACCGCCCAGGTGGCGCACCTGCCCCACTTCTTCGATAATCCCCGTAAACAAGCACTCACCTCATTTCTGTGCCTTGGCTACATAGCCAGACAGCAAAATATCAGGGCCGATACTCTGCGCCTGAAAATCGCGCAAATTTACTGCCTCGTCCAACTGGGCAAAGCCCGCGCCCTCTACGGGCGTCAGTGCCTCGCGTCCACCGATGATTTTAGGGGCCACAAAGGCCAGCACTTTATCAACGAGCCCCGCTTGCAGTAGGGAAAAAGCCACACTGCCGCCCCCTTCGACGAGCAGGGAGCAGATTTCCCTTTGTCCGAGCAACTGCATCAGCTGTGACAAATCCACCTCCGGCCCGTCCCCGACGGTCAGCACAGTCGCGCCTGCCTGCCGCATGGCTTGTACCCTGTCGGCCGGAGCCTGCGCCGTCACCGCAATAATCGTGGGGGCCAGGCCGTCCGTCAGCAATTTCGCCTGAAGGGGCGTACGCGCCAGACTATCGACAACGATACGCACGGGATTTTTACCCACACGGTCGGGTAAGCGCGTGGTGAGGCTCGGGTCATCATGCAGCACCGTGCCGATGCCCACGAGGATGCCGTCCACGCGGTCACGCAACTCATGCACATAGTGCCGTGACTCGGGGCTTGATATCCACTGCGACGCGCCGGTATGCGTAGCGATTTTGCCGTCCAAAGTCATCGCCGTCTTAAAAATCACAAAAGGCAGCTGCTGGGTAATCCAGTGCAAAAACACCTCATTGAGCTGGCGGCACTCGGCCTCCAACACACCGCATTTGACCTCGATACCCGCGTCCTGCAAAATCTTGATGCCCTTGCCCGCCACCAACGGGTTAGGGTCGCCCATACCGATGACCACACGCCGGATGCCGGCCTCGGCCACGGCTTTGGCGCAGGGACCCGTACGGCCGTAGTGCGCACAGGGCTCGAGCGTCACATAGAGCGTCGCTCCCTGCGCCAGCTCACCTGCCATGCGCAACGCATGGATTTCGGCATGCGGCGTCCCCGCCTGCCGGTGCCAGCCCGCCGCTACCACATGGCCATCGCGCACGATGACGGCGCCTACCAGCGGGTTGGGTGAGGTACGGCCCACGGCGTTGCGGGCCAATGCCAGCGCCTGCCGCATATAATCTTCATCCGTCAATCTTCTCACTCCTCTGTGGCCAGGCATCACTGGGCTTCAGGACAAACAAAAAGCCGCCGAGGGCAACTCCCCGGCGGTGCTTATGCCTATATGTGCATCCTAAAAATGCTAACATATCTTTCCCATCCAGACTGGGGAACCAGCTATAGGCTCCGATACTGTCGGCCCCGGAATCACACCGGGTCATGCACTGTGTCTATAGCAGACACAGCGCTCGCGGGCTTTACCGCCGGTGGGGATTCTCACCCCGCCCCAAGAGATGTCATATCATGCTCACATGATAACATTGTGTTATACAAATGTCAAGTTGTGTACCTTGCCGCCTAACCGCCTGCTATGGCTAGTTGAACCTAAGGCAGATACGTTCAGGCTTCGCGTAATTTACGGCGTACCTTTTCCTGATTGAGCTTAATGAGCTTACCTGCACTCCCCGCAGCGTACAACCCATCTGACAGCAGCAACAAGATACCTGTTTTACCATTATCGGTTTCTATCACCCCTTTTGCCTCCGCACGTTCAGGTAAAGGACGGTCCCCCCAAAAGAGCGACTTCGACATGCTTCTCAGTTTGCTGATCCTCATACACGTACCCTCCCATATGCGATTTTCCTCAGGGAAACTTTCCCTGCTATAGTGGTTCGTCAGTCGACAGGCAATTCCTCCCCTAACCGGCGAAAAACTTTAAGCAAAATTTACTTAAACCTAACAGGAACGCTTCCCTTTACTAAGCATATAGTAGCAAACGAGTCTGAAAGCATGCTGAACCCGCAAATTTCACTTGCGGTCTGCTTTACTCCGGCAGCACATCCAGCAAACTGGCGTGTGCCATCTCCAGCGCGAAGCTTAACTCGTCCCGCGTGATATTCAAAGCGGGGTTGAAATACAAGATATCGCCGAGTGGGCGCAACACGAGGCCGCGTTTGAGTGCTTTTTTATAGATGGCATAGCCCGTCCGCTTATTAGGGTTGAGCGGTTCCTTAGTCAATGGGTCTTTGACCAGCTCGATGGCGTGGATGAGGCCGATATGGCGAATCTCACCGACGTTGGGATGCTGGCCAAATACGCGCTGCATCTCGGCCGTCAACCATTGTGCCGTCTCAGCAGCCCGCGCCAGTATATGCTGCTCGCGCATGATTTTCTGCACGGCCAGCGCCGCTGCGCAACCGATGGGGTTACCCGCATAGGTATGACTGTGCGAGAACGACAAGCCCTTGCCATAGTCACCGTAAAAAGCCTGATAGATGCGGTCGCTCACGCCCGTCACCGACATAGGCAGATAGCCGCCCGTGAGCCCTTTCGACATGCACATGATATCTGGTGAAATCCCCGCCTGGTCACAGGCAAACATCGTACCCGTACGGCCAAAGCCCGTGGCAATCTCATCGGCAATCAAGAGCACATCGTATTCATCGCAGAGCTCACGCAATTTCTTTAAATACAAAGGCGGATAAATACGCATGCCCGCACACCCCTGTAACAGTGGCTCCACGATAATCGCCGCCGTCTCGTGAGCGTGCTCAGCAAAAGCCTGCTCCGCATGCTCAAAACACTCACAGGCACAATGCTCACGGTCTTTGCCATAAGGACAGCGGTAGCAGTCCGGGGCTGTGACGTGGATATTATCCATCATCATCGGCTTATACATCTTGGCAAAGAGGTCCATACTGCCCACAGAAAGTGCGCCGATCGTCTCACCGTGATAGCCCTCGCTCAAACACATAAAGCGCTGTTTCTCCGGCTTACCCGTCTGATGATAGAACTGAAAACTCATCTTCAGCGCGCATTCCACCGCCGAAGAGCCGTTATCATTGAAATGAAATTTATGAATACGCTCAGGGGTAATGGCATCGAGCTGTTCCGCCAGTTCAATGGCCGGACGATGCGAGAAATTCGCAAAGATGACATGTTCAAGGTCGTCGAGCTGGGCCTTGATGGCCGCATTGATTGCCGGATTACAATGCCCGAGCAAGTTAGCCCACCACGAGCTCACGATATCCATATAGCGTTTGCCGTGAATATCATAGAGCCACACACCATCCGCATGGTCAACCACAATCGGTGGCAACGTCTCATAGTCCTTCATTTGCGAGCACGGGTGCCAAATGAGGTTCAAATCCCGTTCTTCCCATGTTCTTGCCTGTTTATCTACGCTCATGCTTTCTCCTTTATTCATGCGTACAAAGCAGCGAGTTTGTCCGCGTCCATCGCGAGCTTCTGGTCACCTTTTTGCACATAGGCCACGACCTCCACACCCGTGAGCTCACGCACCATCACGGCGTTGTCCTCCTCCATGAAGTCGCCGGGGTGACTGTTGTTGAAAATCACTCCCGCCACTGGGATATGACGTGCCCGCAAGTGCTCAATGGTGAGCACCACGGCATTGATGGTGCCGAGCCCGGCATCGGCAATCACCAATGCGGGCAGGCCGAGTTTGACGACCAAATCATCGAGGATGACATGCTGCTCATCATCCCAGCGCAACGGGCAGATGATACCGCCGCTCCCCTCCATCGTGAGCAAATCATACTTGGCCAGCGCCCGATGATAATCGTGCTCGACTTTGGTGAAATCGATAGGTTCCTGCGCCCGCCGTGCAGCGAGATGAGGCGATACCGCTTCCTCATAAATATAGGAAACGAGATTTGGGATAGTCTCGCCAATATGCGCCACCTCATTGACATGCAGGGCGTCGCCAGGCAGCAACGTGCCATCCTCTGCCCGCACTGCGCCCGAAAGCGCCGCCTTGTAGTAACCGGCATTTTTGCCCGCATCGCGCAGGCATTTCACGATGAGCCCCGTCACATACGTCTTGCCAATGTCCGTGCCCGTACCCGTGATAAAAAGTCCTTTACCCATAAATTATGTCGCTTCTTTCTATTATCCTCATGCTTCTCTGACGGCGTCCGGTTCCTCAACCGTCACAGCCGGATGCAGCCAGATACCTGCCCGTTTGAGCCGCAGAGCCAGACCAGCAGCTACTACACAGAGCAGGAAGTCTGGCGGTGCCTGCAAGATACCGCAGTAAAAAATGGCCGCCCACAACGCAATCGGCGCCGCAACAATATAGTTAGAAAAAATGTAGAACCAGCTGATACCGATGAGATAGACAATCGCCATACCGCCCACGTTGACTAAGAGCAGCGTGCGGAACGAAACGTGCGGGACACGACGTGCAAAATGGCCACAGAACCACGCCTGCAAAATAAAAGCCAGCAAATAGCCAAAGGTCGGCTGCAAGATATAAGACGGCCCACCGCCCGTGGCAAATACCGGTACGCCGAGCAAGCCCAAGAGTACATAGGTACCCACAGCCAAAGCGCCAAGACGCGCTCCGAGCAGCAGACCTGCCAGCAGCGTAAAGAGGAATTGCAGCGTGTAGACGTCCGTGCCCACAGGGATACGCACGAACGTGCCCACTGTAATCAAGGCGACGAACAGGGCACACAGCACCAGTTCGCGTAGTTGCATTTTTTTCATCATGTAATACTCCTTTCCTGTTACCTGCCCTATCATACACTTGTATGCTTATATTGTCAACATATGTAAAAACAGTGGTTAACAATATGGTAAAATTAAAGGCCTGCCCTAACTGCCCCCGCAGTCAGGCAAGCCTATCAATACAACAGATATATGACGCTTGGCTGAAAGCTGGCAACTCAACGCTGTGCCCGCCACCAGCCGAGCGCACAGACGCCCACGGCCAACACTGCCGGCAATGCGTGTGCCGCGTTCCCAACAGCTTGCAACAGCACGCCTCCCAGCGCACCGTCCTCGAGCATCATCTTCCCCGCCGTCCAGCCAATAATCGCTGCCCCAACGTACATGATGACGGGGAAACGATCCATGAGCCGCCCGATAAGGCTGCTGCCCGCCACCACAATGGGGATACTGATAAGTAAACCGATGACCACCAAACCGAAATGTCCCTCGGCCGCACCGGCAATGGAGAGTACATTATCCAGACTCATCGTCGCATCAGCAATGAGGATGGTCTTGACCGCTCCCCAGAGGTTATCTGCCGCCTGCACCTCCTGCGACTCAGCCGCCGGTGCCAGCAAATGCACAGCAATCGGCAGGAGGATGAGCCCACCGATAAACTGCAGATAGGGTATAGTCAGCAACCAAACGGCCACAAACGTCAAAGCCAAACGGATGAGCACAGCCCCCGCCGTACCAATGAAAATGGCCTTTCGCCGGGCCTTAGCCGAGAGACGGTTCGCCGCCATCGCGATAACCACCGCGTTGTCTCCGGCCAAAGCCAAATCAAGCACGATAATTGCCCCCAAGGCCATAAAAAATTCGGCAGAAAAAGTTTCCATTGCATACTTCCTTTCTTTAAGCAGTTAAGTGGCCATAATATAACAAGGAACCAGCGGCTTGTCAAGTAAGCAGACTACCGGCTAAAGCCAACCTTTGACCACCATCGTTCTACCAGCCAGAAGTGTTCTCAATTATAATAAGTAAATCAATAGCCATATTTATACTTAGTCATAATTATTGGTACTCAATATATGCACATTATTGCTTTAGCATTATTTTGTGTTTTATTAGGCGACACACTGAACAATATTCTGTAAAAAATCTGCAAAATTATCTTGACATGCGTTCTGTATACAGTATAATAAGGCACATAACATTTACAAGTTTACAAGTAAATGTTATGGATGTAATCATTATATCCATCGTTAATTTACAAAAATATTTCAAGAAAGTGAGGAGTCAGCATGGAAATGGAAAGAACCATGGACAGCGCAGCCGCGCCCACCCGTACAAACTATCGTTGGAAGGTGGCCAGTCTAATTTTCCTGGTCAGCTTCGTCGCCTATATGGACCGCGTCAACCTATCGGTGGCCACACCGGTCATTATGCAGGAGTTCGGTTTCAACAAGATTGATATGGGCTTCCTGCAGACCTGCTTCTTTGCTGGCTACGCCCTGATGCAAGTGCCTGGCGGCATCCTCGCCGACCGTTTTGGCCTGCGCAAGACCGGTACCTTCGCCATCCTCTGGTGGTCGCTCTTTACCGGCCTGACTGCCTTCGCCCAGGGCAAGTTCAGCTTCGCCGCCATCCGCCTCGCGTTTGGTCTCGGCGAGGGCCCTGTTTTCCCCTCGCTCGGTGCGGCCTGCTACAAATGGTTCCACCACGATGAGAAAGGCAAAGCAAGCTCGGCTATTCTCGGTGGTACCTTCTTCGGTCCCGTCGTCGGCCCTATCGCCACGGTCGTACTCATGGGCTGGCTCGGTTGGCAAGGCGTCTTTATCGCCTTTGGTATCGTCGGCGCCCTCGTTGCCTACGCCTGGCACCGCTACACGCGTGATGATCCCAAGGACTGCCCCTATGTGAGTGAAGAAGAAGCCGCCTACATCAATGAGGCACGTGGCACGAACACGGCAAAAGCCGTTGCCCCTTGGAAAAAATTACTCCGCAACCATCGTTTCTGGGCCGTTGGCCTGCAGTTCCTCGTCGTGGACTACATCATGTACGTGTTCCTGGCCTGGCTGCCGTTGTTCCTTACCGAGGTCTATGGCCTGAATTTGAAATCTATGGGCTTCTGGACGGCCGTGCCTTGGATTGCCCTGACCGCAATGGTCTTTTTCTCGGGCTGGCTCTCCGACCGTCTGGCCATGGGCAAAAATAGTGCCCGTCAGTACACGATGCGCACGGTCACGGCTATCGCCGGTATCGTCGTCACCTCCATCGGCCTCTATGCCGCTTCACAGATGGCCTCCGTCGAGGCAGCTATCTTCTGGATGACGGTGGCTCTCGGTTCGCTCGGCTTCTGCATGAGCGCCACCTGGTCCTCCGTCATGTCACTCGGTGGCCGTTTCAGCGGCTCCGTCTCCGGCTGGATTAACCTCTGGGGTAACATCGGCGGTGTACTAGCTCCTATCGTAACGGCCTTCCTCGTCGAAGCCTACGGCTGGAACAGCGCCTTTGCCATCACGGCCCTCTTTGGCAGCATCGTCATCGTCTGCTGGCTGCTCGTCAAACCGGGCAAACAACTGCTCGAAGACTAAAACAACGCCAATAAAAAACTCCTCCTTAGGTAAAATTTACCTAAGGGGGAGTTTTCGTATACTAAACTACCCTTGCCTAATCTAGGCATCGTCATCTGTGGCTTCGGGCGGTCTAGTGCGCTTACGGCCGTATAGTTGCTGCGCTAGAATAGCCGCCAGTTTTTCGGCGTCAACCGGCTTGCCAATATAATCGTTCATGCCACAGGCGAGGCCGCGTGCCACGTCATCAGCGAAGACATCGGCACTGAGACCGATGATACAGATACTTGCCTTATCTGGGTGCTGACTGCGGCGGATGGCCTGAGTGGCACCGTAACCATCCAACACTGGCATCTGCACATCCATAAGAATGGCGTCATAAGTGCCGGCTGGCGCACTGGTGAACTTCTTCACCGCATCCTGTCCATCCACCGCCGTATCTGTGGTATAGCCTTGCTGCTCCAGTATGGCCTGGGTGATTTCGCGGTTCATCTCGTTATCATCGACCACGAGCAAATGGCAACCATGCGGGTCGAAAGCCAACGGCACTACAGGCTCCTCGCCGGACTGCGGGTGCTCATCTGGCAGCGAGAGCGGCAACGTCACAAAGAAATTCGTGCCCTGCCCCGGTGTGCTCTCCACCTCAATCGAACCGTGCATCAGTTTAATCAGGTTCCAGCTGATGGCCATCCCGAGGCCGCTGCCCCCATACTGCTGCTTAGTCTCGGCACTGGCCTGTTCAAATGGTTTATAGAGTTTGTCAATATCAGCCTGGCTCATGCCTATACCCGTATCACGAATACAGAACGTCGTCATGCAGACCTGCTCTTTGAGCAACTGACTGATTTCGACACGCACCTCCCCGCCTTTTGGGGTGAACTTAATGGCATTGGAAATAATATTGGTGAGTATCTGCCGGATATGCAGCGGGTCACCCTTGACCTGCCGAATCGGCATGTCTGTCGTATCAAAGACCAGCCGGACCTGCTTATGCTCGACCTGCCCCTGAAATATCGTCTGCAAATCCTCTAACAGGTGCTCGATACTGACATTGTCCGCGGCTAGCTGTAACTTGCCCTGCCCGATAGCGTTCATATCGAGAATATTATTGATGAGCTCGAGCAAGTGGTTGGCCGCGATATGACTGTTATGGATAGCGTGCCGCACCGCCGCACATTCGGCCCCATCTTTATCCACCAGCTGCAAATAGCCGATAATGGCATTGAGCGGCGTGCGGATTTCGTGGCTCATACTGGAAAGGAAATTTCCCTTGGCTTCACTGGCCAGCTGTGCATTTTTCGCTGCTGCGGCCAGCGCCTCCTGCTGCCGCAGCTCTTTCTCACGCGCCAAGGTAATATCCGCCGCATAGAAGAAAAACCGGCGCATGCCCGGCTTCCCGCTCAACACGGGCTGAAACGTGCAGGAAATATAGCTCATGCCGCCCTCAGGCGCGTTGCGTCTGAGCTCACAGCGATAGGGCTTGCCCGCCTCGAGACTGTCCACGATGCTCTGGAAAATATCATTGCCCGGACGGAAACGCTCACGGTCCTCAGGCAGCAAACGCTCCGTGTAATCCATGAATTTATAGGGTTTCTTCTCCATGCTGACCTGTCCCTGCGCATCGAGATGATACTCTATGCAGCGCTGATGCTCTAAATCCACCTGCACCACGAGATAGTTAGCCCGGCACACGTAGGCAACGAACTGCTCCAGCTCCTGCCGCCGCTGTTCCAGCTGATGATTGTTGTAAATACGCAGAGCATTCACCAAGGTGAGCGTCAAAAGCAAAATCAACACGAGCCCGAAAATAGCTACCTGCAGGGGATGGTCGAGCAAATAGTCGAGGCTCGTAATTTCCCCGGAAGTATACTGCGTATGCTGTTGCAGACTACGCTGTACCACCTGATCAGACTCGTGCGGCATCGCACATTCAAAGATGGTCAGCAACCGCGGGTCGATATTAGCCCGCACCCCCAGCTGCAAGGCCACACTTTGAGCGGGCAGGATACGCACGTTGAGGTCACTGCGCGGATGGTTATGCAGATAGTCCTGCACCACCAGAGCCGGAGCCTCAACCGCATCACAACTGCCCAGACGCAACGCATCTATGGCCTGAGGAAACGTGGGATATTCCTTGATACCCAGACCAGTAGGCAAGCAGTTGGCATCCTGCAAACGCAACTTAGTCGCCGCGGGCAAACCGAGCTCATCCACCGTCCCGACAAAGGATTTACGCGTAACCTGCGCCATCGGCACCTGCATCATCGGCGCCGAGAGTTTGTAACCCATCTGCTCCGCCCGCGACAAGGTCATAGACGTACCCAGCAGGGTATCCGCCCGCCCCGCCTCTACCAGCGCTGCCACCTCGCTGACAGTTTGCGCCGGATAAATTTCATAAGGCAAATCTATGCGCTCAGCCAACTCCTGAAACCAGTCGACCAAAATTCCCTGTGGCTGCCCCGCCTCATCCACATAGGAATAAGGCGCACTATGCGGCAGCATGATCACATGCAGCACCACACCTTGTGCCTTGAGCTGTTCCAGATATTCCCGCTCATCCGCGGTCAAAAAAGCCACCAGCGACTCACTGTCTTGATAATATTTCGCCAGAGCAATGCGCGACCACTCCGGATGTAGCTGCTCCAGTTTAGCCTGAGCCGCATCTAGCTGGGCCATGCGCCAGGCATCCCCCTGCCGCATAACCGCATAGAGCGGATGGGGAAAAGCGCGGTCGAGCACGCGGGTATTATCCAGCGTTTGCTGGCCGCTGGGCGCTATCATCGCATCGATAGCCCCGCCATGCAGTGCCTGCTCTACCTCACCTGCCGAAGAGAACTCCACCCCTTTATAACGGAACCCCTTCTCCGCCGCAAAGCGTGGCAAATCCTGAGCTTGCACATTACCTTTGACATAGCCGATACGCATGCCCTCATAGGTCGCATATTGCTTAGCCTCAAAGCGCGTATCGGTGCTGCGCACCAAAAGCGTCATATAATCATAAGACATCGGCCGCGCCGCATAAAGGAACTCCTGCTCCCGCTCGGGCGTCTTGTGCATATTTAGCAGTATATCCACACGGCCCGAACGCAAATCATCCAAAGTATTGTTCCAGCCATACGTCGGCTCCTCATCGATATATTGATAACGCCAATTATTGTAAGTAGCCAGAAACTGCAAATAGTCATAGCCATAGCCCGAGCGGTTGCCTGCCGCATCTATCATATAGAAACCAGGCCGCAGGACATACTCCACCCGTATATAAGTTTGCGGCACGCTGAGCAGACTGCCTGCCGCCAGTACCTGCGGCGGCAGCAAAAACAAACATAAGGATAAAATGACTATGAGTATACACCAGCAAGGCCGTTGCATTTTCTCACCCTCTAATCCCCATAGAGCATACTCCTATAGTTGCATTATTCGTCCTTTCCCAGTAAAATCCCTGCCGCCAGGCAACGAAAAAGCGCTGCTCCCCACAAGGAAACAGCGCTTAAAACCTCTGCAAATTTAGTGAAAAATATGCCTGGCAGGTGCCAAAGCCTGCAAAGCCTGACAAAAAGCCGCCGTCTGTCCAATGGTGGCCGCAGGCACTGCTGCCAACTGATACGTCCAGCCCAAATCCTGCCATTTGGACACGCCTAGCGTATGGTAGGGCAGTACCTCTACGTCTACCTGCGGCGGTAGCTTTTGGAGTAAGGCCGCAAGGGCGTGCAAGTTCAACGCATCATCGGTCAAACCGGGGATAAGCACATAGCGCACGGTGAGACGCTTGCGCTGAGCCAGCAACAGGAGATTTTCCTTGATAGGAGCCAACTCGCCTTTAGTCAATGCGCGATAACTCGCCGCCGTCGCCCCCTTCAAAGAAAATAACACATGGTCGAGGTTGGGCAGAACCTGTAACAGATGTGACCGTGGCGCCGCGCCAGAGGTATCAAGCACCGTATGCAGCCCTTGCGCACGGCAAAGGGCAAACACCGCCGCCACGAAATGGGGCTGTAACAGCGGCTCACCGCCGGAAATAGTAATACCACCATCCGGCTGATAGAACTGCCGGTAGCCCAGTACCTCCCGCACGACCTCACCCGCCGTGATGGTCTGGGTACCGCGCGCCCAGGTATCAGGATTGTGACAAAAGCTACACCCCAGTTGACACCCCGCAAGAAATAGTACGTAGCGGATACCCGGCCCATCTACCGTGCCAAAGGTCTCTCGCGAATGCCAATAACCAGTGACGGCTGACAACTCTGCCCTTTGCGCGGCCCGGGTCTGGGCCTCCGGTGAAAGCAATGGCTGCATTTAAATAGCCTCGTAGAACGTACGCTGGATAACTTCCTGCTGATGCGCACGATCCAATTTGATAAAATGCACCGCATAGCCCGAGACGCGAATCGTCAGCTGCGGATATTTCTCCGGGTGCTCCATCGCATCCTCCAGTACCGCACGGTCCATGACGTTGACATTGATATGATGCGCCTCGCAACGGCTGTAGCCATCGAGCATCGCCGTGAGGTTGTGCACACGCTGTGCCGCCGTCTTGCCCAGCGCCGTAGGGATAATCGTGAAGGTATAGGAAATACCATCGCGGCAATCCTCGTAGGCGAGGTGAGCAATCGACTTCATCGCAGCCAGCGCACCATTTCTATCGCGCCCGTGCATGGGGTTAGCGCCCGGCGCCAATGGGTCGCCAAGTTTGCGGCCATCCGGCGTCGCACCAGTCCTTTGCCCATACATGACGTTCGATGTAATCGTAAGCACGGAGAGCGTCGGTGCCGCGTGACGGTAGGTCTGATGCTTGCGCAATTCCGTGATGAACTCGTGCGTGAGCTCATGCGCCAGCTCGTCCACGCGCGGGTCGTTGTTGCCAAATTTCGGGAACTGTCCCTCAACCACAAAGTCCATCGTGACGCCAGCTTGATTGCGCACCGGTGTCACCTGCGCATACTTGATGGCGCTCAGCGAATCCACCGCCACAGAGAGCCCCGCAATGCCAAAGGCCATGAGGCGCTCTACCTGACTGTCGTGCAAAGCCATCTGTCCCGCCTCGTAAGCGTGCAAATCATGCGAATAGTGGATAACATTCATCGTATCCACATAGAGCCCCGCGAGCCAGGCCAGCACGCGCGAATAGTTGCGGCGCACCTCAGCATAGTCAAGCACGCCCGCCTGCGGTACAGGCATGGCAGGGGCCAATTGTTCCCCCGTAAGCTCATCGCGGCCGCCGTTAATCGCGAGAAGCAATGACTTGGCCACATTAGCCCGCGCGCCAAAGAACTGCATCATCTTACCCAGCTTCATGGCCGAGACACAACAAGTAATGCCATAGTCGTCCCCATAGACCGGGCGCATGACCTCATCATTCTCGTACTGAATGGCACTCGTTTGGATGGAAATATGCGCCGCATAGTCTTTGAAGCCCTGCGGCAGGCGCTCCGACCACAGCAAAGTGAGGTTTGGCTCTGGCGCCGGGCCTAGGTTCTCCAGCGTATGCAACATGCGGAACGTATTTTTCGTCACGAGCGTGCGCCCGTCCTCACCCATGCCGCCAAGCGCCTCCGTCACCCAGATGGGGTCACCGGCAAAGAGCTCGTTGTACGCTGGCGTGCGCAACATGCGGACCATACGCAATTTAATAACCAGCTGGTCCATGAGTGCCTGCGCGCCCTGCTCGTCCAGTGTGCCGCGCTGGAAGTCGCGCTCGAAATAAATATCGAGGAAGGTGCTCACGCGGCCGATAGACATCGCCGCACCGTTCTCCGCTTTGATAGCCGCTAGATAGCCGAAATACAACCATTGCACGGCCTCCTGTGCGTTGCGTGCTGGCTCAGAAATATCAAAGCCGTAACCCGCGGCCATCTCTTTCAGTTGGCCGAGAGCGCGGATTTGCTGCGCGATTTCGTCGCGTGCCCGCATCGTCTCGAAGTCCATAGGCCGGCCAAAGATTTCCTCTTTATCGCGCTTTTTCTGCTCAATCAGTCTATCCACGCCATACAGCGCCACACGGCGATAGTCGCCGATGATACGCCCACGGCCGTAAGCATCGGGCAGGCCCGTTAGCAGGCCCAGGTGACGGGCTTTGCGCATCTCGGGCGTATAGAGGTCGAACACCGCCTCATTGTGCGTGCGCACGTAGTGCGAGAACGTCTTTTCTATTTCCGGGCTGACTTTATAGCCATAGGCCTCCGCCGCCTGCTTGGCGGTACGCAGACCACCGTTCACGATAAGGCCGCGTCTTAGGGGCGCATCCAGTTGCAGGCCCACGATGGTCTCGTGCTCCTTATCGATATAGCCTGGTGCATGTGAGGTCACCGTCGCCACGTGTTCCGCATCGACGTCGAGCACCCCGCCCTTTTTCCGCTCCTCGGTCATGAGCGCCAAGCAACGCTGCCACACAGCCTCCGTATCCGCAACCGGCCCCATGAGGAACGACGCGTCGCCCTCATACGGCTGATAGTTCTTCTGAATGAAGTCACGTACATCAATCTCGTCCTGCCATTTGCCAGCGACAAAATCTTGCCAATTCTCTACCAACGTAAAACCTCCTGACGTAACAACGTGCAGACACACCTCCATGTGCCCCACGCTCCGGAGCTGACGGTCTGGAACCTGGACCAAAAAGCCCGCCCCAGAAAACAAAAACCGCCCGAGCCCCACAAAACTGTGTGCCCAGGCGGTCGGCTATGACATAACAAACCACAATACGGTTCCCCGTGGTAACCCACAAATCCGCCAGTCCCGTACCGTTTACATCATACATTATACGAATGAGACGGCCCGGCGTCAATAATTTGCAGACAATTCATACTTAAAACTTTGCTTATAGTACCTGATACTAAATAGAAACCGTATCACATTCTAACATGCCAATGCAACACACTAAGCTATTTAGCGCCATATCGTCCCATCATGGGGTACATGCTAGGATTTGCATTATTATTCTTGACCAACACAAGAAAATTGCTCCTTTATTTTTCCCATGTTGTTCTTTTGCCCTCTCCTGAGGCCGTGCCGCAGGCCAACGAAACCGGCGACTACAACGCACAAAGCGAAGCTGCCTATAACACCGAGAACGCTGGCCCGACTGTGACAGACAGCATCCATGAATATCATAGAGCAGTTGGTGGCAGTCCTCACCGCACGCGAAGCTCTCTCCAATATACTGAAAGACCGTGCAGCCGACATACCCGTCACTTCTTGCTTGCAGTTTTTGTTTGAGCGCCCCCTCCTGCATGTTGTCGATTGCGGCGCGCGCGCTTTTGACGTTGCCGCCCGGGGTAAAACCCTCTTCGCGCTGTATGACGTGCTGCACTTCATGCACGAGTATAGATTTCAGTTCTTCTTTACTCGCGTTGGTGTTGAGGTGTATTTCCTCATCATGTGCGCCTTTTACCACGGCACCTGAATATTCGCTTTTGTTCGCGTTGACGAACGATACCTTGATATCTTTCAGCCACGGATAGGCACGATAAAGCAGCGGATTGTCGTATACTGCCCCCAGCGTAGTGCCACCCTGCATGGCGCCTAAGTTTATTTTGTCCAGATGGTCAGGGATTTCAAACCGCCACTTGCCGTCCGTGCCTTCAAACCAGCCTGTTTTGTCCCAAACAGTTTGATTGTCTTTGCCGTTTTGCTTCATGGTTTGAGCTTCGGATAGTTTATCCATCAGCACGCTGCTAAGTTTTTTAGCGCCATAGTAACCTGCCATTTGATACATACTGGGATTTGCATTTCTGGCCTTGACAAGGTCATCCTCTGTCTTGACTTCTTTTGCTTTGTCGGATAAAATGAAATCAGATAGAGCATCGCCTAAGCGAAGGACCGCAGGATTATCGTTCCTGTAGGCTTCAATCCAGGTCATGCTCTTTTTTGTGTTCAGATATAGAATCTCATTGCCTTGAATTTGTTTCTCGAACCACGACAACATAGGCTTGCCATTGTGTTCTTTTCCAAATGCTGAATTGATTACATTGACAACAGCCCCACTGCTTTTATCCAGCTTGCTTACTTCAACGGGTGCTATAATCGTCGCTCCCGTTGAAGTTTTAATCGGCAAGACAAAAACATAACTGTTTGGCTTGTTGCCACGAGTAATCATAATGGGGTCTGTCATTTGTCGAGGTAATTTCTTTATTAGGTCAAGGTTCATTCCTACGTGCTTAGATGAATCTAGACTATGCTTGAAAAAGCTCCCATACGCCTTTATAGTGTCAAAGGGCACGCCAAGGATTTGCAAGACAAGCGGTATATTCATAAAGTCATATAGTTTACCATTGTTCTGCTTTTTCCATTTTTCTTTATCAGCCTTTTGGTAGTCGTCAGCCAAGCGCTGCCATTTAGCCTCGTCTTTTCCCAGCTGCACTTCCGCGCGTTCTCCCGCGTTCTGATGCAGGCCGTTATCCAGATATTTCCCTTCCGCATCGAACCCGTACCGCTCCCGTAGATAGTCGAGAGCGGTATATTTTTTGCCGGTTTTCTCGCTGATGAGTTTTGACACAATGTCGGCGTGGCGGGCCGTGAGAATGGCGCTGACACGGGCCGCGCGTGCCGGCATGCCGCCGAATGCTTTTAGTTGGTCACTTACCGTACGGTAGACGCTGAATGCCTCGGGGCTCAGGCCTTCCGTGAGTTTCATTTCGACGCCGTTGAGTTTTCGCATGACGGGCTTGAAACAGCCTGGATAATATTGAATAAGCACATGTAACCAGTGGTGTTAAGCGCCCAAGAGGAACGGCAATTATAGCAAAAATAAAGACTGCGACAAACAAGTATGCCACGGCCTTTGAATTTGCTAAAAATAGCGATGTTTACTTAAAGACAGTATTGACTTAACCGAAAGAAGCTGTAAACGCAATGATACAAAAAAGAGAGGCTGTAAGGCATCTACATCCAGGTCTCCCAGGCCGCATTGCAGAAGCAGGCGACAGCCACATTGATTTTTCCAGTCACTCTCTTTCTATATCAAGAATACAGCAGGAACTCGGGATAGACAAGGGAGAACGAAACAGAAATACGGCCACTGAAGTCTACCAGTCCGCCGGGCTCCAGTTGCCCCTGGAGGGAAGTCGATTCAACGACCTCTTAAGAAAGAGTGTAAAGACATACGAGGACCTTGTCAAGGCCAGAAATGAAAATTCAAGCATGTACCAAATGGCGGACGGACGTAACACATTGGTGGCCTATCACAACATCACACCTATAGCCCCAGAGCGCGCACTCGACTTTGGCGGGTTCCCTATGCCGTCGTTGGCCGTCATGTTTCAATCCACGCACCCACGAGGGGTGCGACTGCTGTCGTCTATGCCGCTTGCCTCGTCACAGATATTTCAATCCACGCACCCACGAGGGGTGCGACGCCGGCGGCAACAAGGCCGTCCCAGTCCACTAGGGTTTCAATCCACGCACCCACGAGGGGTGCGACCGCTGTATTTTCTGATGATGCGCGACTTCGGCGCGTTTCAATCCACGCACCCACGAGGGGTGCGACACGGTACCTGGACAGGCACCGTCATTATCCAAATGTTTCAATCCACGCACCCACGAGGGGTGCGACCAGCCGCAGGTGCGCGGCGGGATTGTAGCGGATGTTTCAATCCACGCACCCACGAGGGGTGCGACAAGGCTATACGCTCCCTTTTATGGAGATTTATGGGTTTCAATCCACGCACCCACGAGGGGTGCGACATCTCTCCCAGTTTCTTCCCCCGGGGTCTTGCCATGTTTCAATCCACGCACCCACGAGGGGTGCGACTCTGTGTCATGTTCGCATTCACGCGTGCAGCCTTCGTTTCAATCCACGCACCCACGAGGGGTGCGACTCTGCAAATGTCGTGAGGAAAGCACCCTTACGATGTTTCAATCCACGCACCCACGAGGGGTGCGACCCTTGCGGAAAAGCTCTATTCTCGCGTGCTCGGTGTTTCAATCCACGCACCCACGAGGGGTGCGACGCTTACCTGATCCATTTCCTGCTTTAAGCGTTGCGTTTCAATCCACGCACCCACGAGGGGTGCGACTCCACGGTGGTATTTGTTTTGGTTACGGTAACGGCGTTTCAATCCACGCACCCACGAGGGGTGCGACACGAGGAAATCGAGCAGGAGCGTACTCACGCAGTAGTTTCAATCCACGCACCCACGAGGGGTGCGACGATAGCAGAGCTGTAGGCCTGCTCGGTGGCGGGGCGTTTCAATCCACGCACCCACGAGGGGTGCGACATGTCGGATACACACTACCGCCAAGTTGTGCAACGTTTCAATCCACGCACCCACGAGGGGTGCGACGCATGAGACGTATCATAGCCGCCTTGACCTGCCCGTTTCAATCCACGCACCCACGAGGGGTGCGACCTCGCGCGGCCTCTACCGTCATACCATCGTTGATGTTTCAATCCACGCACCCACGAGGGGTGCGACATCACCGAGGGGCGGGAGCTCGCCCGTCTGTATGTTTCAATCCACGCACCCACGAGGGGTGCGACTAAGCAATTATATGATGATAAAGTAAATGCAAAAGTTTCAATCCACGCACCCACGAGGGGTGCGACACGCTCTCGGGATACTCGCCCATCCAGTCCGCTATGTTTCAATCCACGCACCCACGAGGGGTGCGACGGCAATAAAGTCAATTTCTATACTCATTGCCACCTAAAAATGGGTATAACTCCCCACTTTCAGGATTTTGTATGATAAAATTTGTCATTTTTAGTTACTGGTAATGACCACCCATACCTAAATATGGCTTATATTTTATGTGCACTACCCTTTCGCACTAGATAATTAAAGGGCCATCTATATCATAAGCTGTCTTAGTACCAATATGTTTTACCTTCAATTCCTTGCTTTTCCCTAAATAATAAAATCTCAGACTATCATGGTCTTCGTCTATAATATCTATTAGTTGTAATTCCAGTTGCTTGCATTGAGTATTATCCACCTCGCACTCAAAAACAGAATTTTGCACACGTTGACCATAATTCTGGCAAGCCTTGGCAACACGCCTTAGCCTACGACGACCAGCAGCATCTGCCGTACAAATATCATAGGTTATTACTACATACACATCAAATCACTTCCATAAGAAAGGTGGATAACCATCAAGGTCACCACGTAAATACCTAGCCAACAAAATAGCCTGTACGTGCGGTACCAAACCCCATTTGATTTTTTCATGTACAAAGGGGTGCATAATCTCTTCTTCTTTGTGCTGATGCCATAACGACAATATACGACGTCGACCATCGTCTGTAAGCAAAACCGCGCCATTCTCTTCCTGCAAGAAATCTTTACGCGTTACAGCCTTAGTATTTACCATTGCCAAAGCTACACGGTCAGCCATAACCGCCCTTAATTCCTCCATCATATCCAAAGCTAAAGATTGTCTACCAGGTCTGTCCCTGTGAAGAAAACCGACATACGAATCTAACCCTACCCCTTCCAAGGCGGCACCGACATCATTCGCCAGCAATGCGTACAAAAAAGACAGGAGGCAATTCATACAATCCAACGGCGGCCGACGATTACGTTCAGTAAAAAAGAAATCTTTTCTTTGATTAAGAATCATTCTATCAAATACCGAAAAGTAAGTTACCGCAGCTTTGCCTTCTATACCACGTACCTCCTCGATATTGTTGGCTGCTTGCACGCTAACATAACTTTGCCGCATGGCCTGTGATGCCTTAATAAAATCCTGCTCTGGTAAGCGCGGTGCATGGTCCCGCAGCATGCGCTCCAGTAACCAGCGACCATTATAGATTTTTCCTGTAATAAACGCTTTTGCTAAACATAAACTTATAGCAGCATCATCCGAACGCCTGTATTGTTCCCTACGTAATAAAACATTACCATTCTTTTTGCCAATAACGCGAGCCTGAAAACGCCCCTGTGGGGTCATAAAATTCAAAGCTATATTATTTGCAGCGCATTTATACATCAACGCTGGACTTGCTCCCATATAACCAAAGGTTGTAATTTGCTCAAAATTATGCAAAGGAAATCTAGCAATATCCTTATTATCTTTACGCACAACAATATTTTCGCCATCCAACCCCAAATACATATCATCCTGCGTAATAAACAACGTATTGAGCAAAGGTTTCATTCAGACAGCCTCTTTTCCAAGTAGGATTTTACGGATTCTTGCTTTTGCAAACGTGGCAGGCATAATTCCCGCAAGGAACATTTCTGGCAGCACTTACGTGGCTTCATCCGTGGAGTATATCCTTTGCGAATATAATCTCTTATGCGTTGCAACATGTGCAAAATATCCTGTCTGCTTTCCTGGGAAAATTCCACCTTCTCTCTATGACGTATTGCGCCATAATAAATATACCCGTAAGGTATGTCCACACAAAACATATCCTCTAGACACATGGCTTGCAGTTGCAACTGCAAATGGTCTTCTTCACCGGTCTTAGGCTTTCCATGTTTGTATTCTACTGGAACCACACTATAGGTACCAGCATAACATGGGATATGGACACCAGCATCATCTTTATGGAACTCCACCACATCACATTCACCAGAAACGCCCAACTTTGCTGAAGAAACTCTCAAACCTCGTACAATAATGCAATCACGTCTTTTTTCCTTTAGCGCTGGGTCATGTGCCTTATCATGCAACGCGTGCCCTTCTACCGTCAGTACGTTTTCCTGCCACTGATTTTCCATATAGGCCAAGGCCCATTATAATGGGCCAGCTGTCAAGACCACTTTGAAAATTTTTTAGTGTGTTTGTGATTGCAGCTATGCCGCGAAGCAGCTGGCGTAGATTTTATCCGGCGTTTCGTAATTCAGGGCCTGATGCGGCCG
>Ga0256406_1001246_pt1 | contig 42124 bp, 57 predicted proteins | sample RumenRJG_03DNA_FD_185986 | JGI IMG/M metagenome (GOLD analysis project Ga0256406, IMG submission 185986) | Bovine rumen microbial communities from Lethbridge, Alberta, Canada - RJG_03 | ecosystem: Host-associated > Mammals > Digestive system > Stomach > Rumen | place: Canada: Alberta | collected... | reverse complement strand
ACCTCATATGTAGGATTTGCCAACTGGCCAGTTAACATAATCCTATTGTATGATAGGTGTTCCTTTTTCTCAAAGTTCGTTATTCGGCATTACAGGAATGCTCCTCTCTTACCATGACATGCTTGATGGTCTTGACTGCGTCTTCTTTTATGGTCATCATATGGCATCGCTCCTTTTTGTGTTCTCTTGGTTCATTCGATACTTGAATTATACATTATATGCACCATAAAATCAATCTCCGAAACAGAGAATTTCCTCTCGGAATGAGAGAATCGCACCATCCGTGCGTGCATCTCTTCATCCCATCTTCTTATTCGATTTTTTTGCGTTTTAGATGCAAAAAAATAAGAAAAAAGCTGGAAAAACAGATGGTATATTTCACCTGTATTTATGCAGGATTGGATTATTTTCGAGAAAGGAAATGTGCCTATGGCAAACCATGCATTTCAAGGACTATCTTCAGAAGAAGTCACGGCCTCGCGGCAGAAATTCGGAGCCAATGCCTTGACTGAACAGGCGAGCGAAACCTTCTTCGAGAAGTTCAAAGGAAATTTCGATGACCCCATCATCAAGATTCTCTGCTTCGCCCTTGCCATCGACGTCGTCTTCGTCATCATGGGGCAGACAGAGTGGTATGAAGCGGTCGGCATTGCCGTTGCCGTGCTGCTCGCCACCTTCGTTTCTACCTATTCGGAATATCAGAATGAAACCGCCTTCCGCAAGCTTCAGGATGAGGCTTCCCAGATTCTCTGCAAAGTCTATCGCGATGGTAGCCTGAAAGAAATTCCGATTGACGAACTCGTCGTCAACGACTACGTCCTCGTCCAAGCAGGCGACCGCGTTCCTGCGGACGGCATCCTGATCGACGGCAGCATCCATGTCGATCAGTCGGTCTTGAATGGCGAAGCGAAGGAAGCGGAAAAGACTCCCACCACTGTGGATGACATCGCCAGCTCTACGACCAAGGATTTTCTGCATCCGCATAAAATCTTCCGTGGTTCCGTCGTCTGTGACGGGAATGCGGTCCTGCTCGTTACGACCGTTGGCGATAAGACAGTTTATGGAGGCATCGCAAAAGAGCTTCAGAGCAATGACGAGCGCGATACACCGCTCAAGCTCAAGCTGACGAAGCTTGCTGGAGACATCAGCAAATTCGGCTATGTCGGCGGCATCGCCATCGCATGCGCCTTCATGTTCGACCGCATCGTCATCCAGAATGCCTTCAATACCGTTGCGATTGCCGCGTACTGCCAAGACTGGATGGCGCTCGGCAGCGACCTTGTCGATGCCATCATCCTGGCGGTCATCATCATCGTCATGGCTGTGCCGGAAGGTCTTCCGCTCATGATCGCCATCGTCTCTGCCCAGAACATGGGGAAGATGCTCAAGGACAACGTCCTTGTCCGCAAGGTTGCCGGCATCGAGACGGCAGGCAGCCTCAACATCCTCTTCAGCGACAAAACGGGCACCATCACAAAGGGGCATCTTGAAGCCGTCAGCTTCTTGGATGGTACCAGCAAAACGTATTCTTCTTTCCATGAGATTCCCTCTGCGCTTGCCAAGATGGTCGATATTTCCATCCGCAACAACACGAGCGCCGTCATCACGGACGGCGTTGCGGTCGGTGGAAATGCCACAGAACGGGCGCTCTATTCCTTCATCGCAGATGACCAGCTTTCCCCGAACATCACGATTGAAGATACCGTTCCTTTCAACAGCAAGAACAAGTTCTCTATGGCGCATGTGAAGGGAGACTTCAACGGAACCCTCATCAAGGGCGCTCCTGAAAAGATTCTCCATCAATGCTCCTACTATCTGGATGCAGAAGGCAAGAAGCAGCCTCTCACGCATGAACTTGAAATCAATGAGGCCATCGACGAGCAGGCAGGCCGCGCCATCCGCATCCTCGCCTTGGCCGCTTATGATGGCAAGGCAGGGGAGACGCTTCCTGAAAAAGACTTGATCTTCATCGGTGCTGTCGGCATCCGCGATGAAATCCGTCCTGAGTCCGTCAAGGCCATCCAGGAAGTCCAGCAGGCAGGCATCCAGGTCGTCATGATTACCGGCGACCGTCTCAATACCGCCATCGCCATCGCACGGGAGGCCGACCTCGTCCGCACCGACGATGACGTCACCATCACATCGGAACATCTTGCTTCCATGAGCGATGACGAAGTTCGCAGAATCCTTCCGCATCTTCGCGTCGTTGCGCGTGCCCTTCCGTCTGACAAGAGCCGCCTCGTCCGCATCGCACAGTCCATGAACCTCGTGGTCGGCATGACAGGAGACGGCGTCAACGACAGCCCTGCGCTCCATCAGGCAGATGTCGGCTTCTCGATGGGCGGCGGCACCGAAGTCGCCAAAGAGGCCAGCGATATCGTCATCCTCGATGACAACTTCCATTCCATTGAACGCGCCATCCTGTATGGCCGTACCATCTTCAACAGCATTCGGAAATTCATTGTCTTCCAGCTGACCATCAATGTCGGCGCGGTCATGATTTCCTTCGTTCTCCCGCTTCTCGGAGAGGAAAATCCGCTCACCATCACGCAGATTCTCTGGGTCAACCTCGTCATGGACACGCTTGCAGCCCTTGCTTTCGGCGGAGAGCCCGCGCTCCAGCGCTACATGGCAGAACCGCCGAAGCGCCGTGATGAAAACATCATCAGCTGCGACATGGCTTCTGCTATCGGTGTGGGATCTGCATGGTCGTTCATCCTGAGCATCTTCCTGCTCCTGTGCCCGCTGGCGTCGTGCTTCTTCCGCCCAGATTACTATGACAAGTACCTCATGACGGGATACTTCGCTTTCTTCATCTTCTTCGCCGTCTTCAACGCTTTCAATGCACGCACGGACAAGCTGAACCTCTTTGATAACATCAAGCTCAACAAGGGCTTCCTCCGCGTCATGGGTGGCATCGCCATCGTCCAGGTCATCATGACGTATTTCGGTGGTGCTGTCCTTCGCTGCTATGGGCTGACGGTTTATGAATGGGCATTCGTGCTCTTCCTGTCGTTCTCCGTCATCCCTGTCGATCTGACGCGGAAGCTCCTCTTCCGTTGTAAGAAGTAAGGGGGCGTCCTCGTCATGGATTCCATTGTTTCGCATTTCCAAGCACAAAACATCGAGAACCTGCTTCCCAGCATCCAGAGCCTTCACAAGGATATGCAGAATCCCGTGCCTGAAATCATGCAGAAGCACGAAGAAGCATCTTCCATTTCATCTCAGCCCGTCTATCTGACGACGCGAGAGCTCGTCCAGCGTCTTGAAAGCCTCGAACACCGTATCACGGAGCTCGAAGCACAGACGCAGAAATAGCCGTCAGCAGGCTTCTGCCTGTGACATAAATTCATTATTTCCCATTCAAACAAAGGGAGGAAAAACATCATGGCAATCAGCTTGAGAAAAGGACAGAAAGTCGACCTCACGAAAGGCAATCCGAGCCTCAGCAAACTCGTCATCGGCCTCGGCTGGGACACGAACAAGTACGACGGCGGCTTCGATTTCGATCTTGACGCCGCAGCATTCCTGCTCGGTCCGAATGGCAAGGTCACGCAGGACACCGACTTCGTCTTTTTCAACAATCTCCGTCATCCGTCTGGCGCTGTCCAGCACATGGGCGACAACCTCACAGGCGAAGGCGAGGGCGATGACGAAGTCATCAAGGTCGACCTCTCCAAGGTTCCCGCAACCATCGACAAGATTGACTTCACCGTCACCATCTACGATGCTGACAAGCGCAAGCAGAACTTCGGCCAGGTTTCCAACGCCTACATCCACGTCATGGACGAAGAGAAGCATCAGGAGCTCATCCGTTATGACCTCGGCGAAGACTTCTCGGTCGAGACAGCCGTCATCGTCGGCGAAATCTACCGCCACAACGGCGAGTGGAAGTTCAACGCGCTCGGCAGCGGCTTTGCTGGCGGTCTGGAAGCCCTCGGCAGAAACTATGGTGTGAATGTCTGATGAACTACAAAATCCTGTATCCTGAAGCTTTCCCTGTCGTCGCTGTCACCCTCCAGAAGGGAGAGTCCATCAAGGCCGAGTCCGATGCGATGATTTCCATGGACAACACCCTCGATGTCCAGGGAAAGATGGAGGGTGGCATTTTCAAAGGGATTGTCCGCAAGGTTCTCACCGATGAAAGCCTCTTCCTCCAGCGCATCGTTGCCACACGCGGCAAGGGAGATGCCATTATTGGGCATCCTCTCCCTGGCGGCATCCTCGACATCGAGCTGGACGGCTCTTACGACCTCATCGTCAAGAAAGGCGGCTTCCTCGCCGCAACCGAGGACATCCAAGTGGATTCCAAGATGCAGGGCTTCTCCAAGGGACTCTTTTCCAAAGAAGGCTTCTTCCTTGTGAAGCTCTCAGGGCGGGGAACTGCCTTCATCAGCAGCTATGGTGTCATCCACCCGATTTCATTGGAAGACGGGCAGGAAATCATCATTGACAACGGGCACCTTGTCGCTTGGCCGAGCTACATGAACTACCGCTTGGAACGCGCTTCGAAAGGATTCGTTTCCAGCTTCACCTCTGGCGAGGGCATCGTCTGCCGCTTCCGTGGTCCTGGAACCGTCCTCATCCAGACACGCAATCTGGAAAGCTTCCAAGGCTGGATTCGTTCTCTCGTGAAAGGGGGATGACCGATGACGGTCAATCTTGTCAAAGGGCAGAAGGTCAGCCTGCGCAAAGCAGACGGAGGAGCTCTTCAGCATCTCATGGTTGGTCTTGGGTGGGATCCAGCGAAACCTGCATCCAGTTTCCTCCAGCGCATCTTCCAGCAGACCAACATCGACTGCGACGCCTCCGTCTTCCTCTTGCAGGACGGGAAGCTCCGTGCCCAGCGCGACGTCGTCTATTTTAATAACCTCAAGCATGCTTCTGGTGCTGTCCGCCACATGGGGGACAACCTCACCGGCGAAGGGGATGGCGACGACGAGCAAATCTTCGTTGACCTTGCCAACGTTCCTGCAAGCTATGGCAGGCTCATCTTCGTCGTGAACATCTACCAGGCGAAACAGCGCAAGCAGCACTTTGGCATGATCGAGAATGCCTTCATCCGCATTGTCGATAACGATACGCAGCAGGAAATCTGCCGCTACAACCTGACCGACAATTTCAGTGGTCAGCTTGCCCTGATTTGCGGTGAAATCTACCGCCATAACGGCGAGTGGAAGTTCAATGCCATCGGACAAGGGACGATGGACGGAAGCGTCGGGGAACTTGCCCTGCGCTACGAATGAACGACAGCAGAACGCGGCCAAGAGGATTTATTTTCCTCTTGGCCGTTTTCTTGCGACTTTTCAAGATTCCGCTGTTTCGGTTTTCTGCTACTATTCTTGTAGTATGAAAAGAAAGGTTGTGACCCGCATGTCGAATAAGTCTTTCTCTCTTGTCGATGCCAGCTATGACGAATTCCTTGACCACGTCAAAGATGCTTTGGACGGCAACAACGACGAGTTGCTCGAACGAATCTGCTACAATATGGATGTCGATGCGGATGACGAAATCGAAATGGATGACTTGGATGAAAACGAGCTCGACAGCATGTACCAGATGGAACTTCGCGATTCCATCAACGAGGGCGTCAAAAAGCTCGGGCTTTCGGCTGGCGAGAAGTACCTTTGCCTTTCATCGACCGAAGCCCCCATCGCCTAGCAGGTGCCTATTGATATCGGCACGTCGATTCTGGACTCTTCGACGGGAGACATCACCCTGACACATGAGGGTGACGAGCCGTGCCTGCGGTACAAGCTCTACCGCGATGAATCCTACGGCTATTCCCCTATGGGCGACACGGGAGCAATCATCCCGCAGTCCTGGGCGCAGAAAGCCCTGAAGTCCAAGGAGTTCCATGATACGCTCAAGAACCTTGGCCGCACGGACAAGAGCGTTCATACCTTCTTAGAAGAAGCAAAACATCTGAATCCTGCCAGATGAGGCAAGGAACAGTAGGGGAGGAACCTTATATGGTAACAAAAGAAATGGTGCTGGAATGCATGGAGCATGATCCAGAAGGCATCATCCAGATTGGCACGTATGAAAACGGCAAGGTCGTTCCTGTAGACAAGGACGACCCGATTGACGCCCTTGCCTGCACGATTGGCGACCATACGTTCCGTTTCGGTACTTGGAAGGAGCAGAGCACCGTTCAAGAATACCTGAATCATCATTCCAAAGAAGATATCGCAGAGGATATCGCTAGAACGATTGCACAAATCCATGACTTCGGGGCTCCCTCTGAAGCCATGTATTACGAAACCACGCTCCAAGCGCACCTGCTCAAAACATACACGAAAACGGAACCGACCGAGCACCAGAAAATGATTTTCGACCGTGTTGTGGATGCTTTTGACACCGCAATCTATGAAACGGATGCGCCGCTTTATTGCAGAGATTCCGCCTCTGATGACAAGGGCTTCACTTTCCTGCTTGGCATCGACGATGATAACGTCAAAATGGATGAATGCCAAGATATCTCTATCCCTTACGACAAGGCGGAAAATCTGCCGTTAGCTCTTCAAACACTCAAGAACGAAATCCATCGAGTCGCTGCTTTTTACGATCCAGATGAAGAACGGGAATACCTTACTCGTATCAACAAAGAAGATGTCCCCGAACGTCCGAAGCTCGACGAAGAGCTCCAAACTATCAAAAAAGATTACCAGATGGCCGCAGACCTCGCGGATGCTGTCTTCGACCACGAAGTCATGATGAAAAAGAGCGCTTATCCAAAGGTGGTGGATAAGTGGGATCAAGCGTCTATCGACGAGTCGATGACCATCATCGAAAACAATATCCACGGCCTCAAGGTTTTCGACGTGAAGCCGCAGGCGGCAATCGATTCCATCGAACAGATGCTTCGCAAGGAGTACGATCTCACGCCGAACCAGATGCTCTCCATGATGAAGCAGGCCGTGAAAAAAGACAGCAAGTCGCTTTCCGGAGGAAAACTGCAATGAAGGACGAAGCGTATGAAACTATCCAGAAGAAACTTCAGACGTTCCTTTCTTCTGCTCCTCGCAACAAGGATGTTGGAATTACGGGCTATGTCATGGATATGATGCAGCATGACGACAGTAAGACGGCGAAACATATTTTCGACGCCTTGGACAAGGAAACGTATTGGCTCTATGCCAGAGACGGCATCTGGCATTCGGAAAGCCTTTCTACCTCCAAAGGCATGCCGAACAGCCACTCGAAGTTCTTGGAAAAAGAGCTCGGCAAGATCGGCTTGAAATCCTGGAGCAAAATCCAGAGCGAAGGCATGCCGCGTCAGTGAAGGAAAGGAGCGCATTCCTCATGATTACCCCCGAAATGATTGAGCGTGCAAGAGAAAAGCACTATTTCCAGTTCTACGAGAACGACCAGAAGGGAACGACCTTCGAATTCGGCGACCCTATCCTCGGCACGGATTGTGCCATCGACACCCCAATTCCGAAAAAAGACTGGACACCTTCCAATCTGGCGGAATACATCGAATCAATGCGCAAGAGTTCCAAAACAGCTCCCGATGTAAAAGGATGCGAGAGCATGCTCCGAGACATCTGTGGCGAATGGAAAAACTTCTACGATGCGTATGGGGCGTATGACAAGGAATACCTCCAGAACCATCCCTTCCATTCCCGCGATGAACTCAAAAACTACGTTTCCAGCTACCAGCCCGAGGCGATTTCCAATATCCGCAAAGATTACGACATCAAGTTTTTTCACCTTCCCAAGAATGATGAAGAAGCCGCACAGATGTTCGATACCATGATTGACAAACTTTCCGACAAACTCGGCATTCAAAAAGAGCCTGATTTCGACATCACGCAGCTTGCTGACACCCTTCAAAAAATCATCGACACAGCGAAGCTTCCTTTCGATGTCAATGCTGCTGATCTTGGAAGAGATGATTTCGATCCACATCTCGAACTTTTTCAGAGAAATGACGGCGTCGTTTTTGAAATCGACCCAGAGATTGTTTCCGTCCCAGACTTTTCCGATGCCGTCCTCAATATCTATGATACATACGATGCCAATGAGGAAGCGATGTACACGATCAGAGATTCCTCTTGGAATGGAGATATTGAGAATGTCTTGGAAAGCAAACAAGATGTTGAAAGCTCTCTCCATGCGCTTGTCTCCATCACGCGCTATTTTGACAAGCATTGCGACAATAGCATCGAGAAGCTTGCCTCGTACTGCAAGGAGCGCGAACGCGGATTTGCAGAAAACAACTTCGTCGATTCCATCAAAAAAGCTATCCGAGACGCAAAAGAAAGCAAGCAGATTCCAGACAAAGCCCTGAAAAAGTTCCTTGATCGAGAAATTGCTCATGCTTTTAGGAAAGAAGCTGCACGCTGACTCTTCCCGTAAATGAAAGGAGTTCCTTGCAATGATTGACGCATACCATAAAGCGCTCGAAAACGTCTCTCCGCTCGATACAGATGCGCAGAAAAACGAATTTATGGACATCTATGAAGAAGACGGGCTGGACGAAGCCCTTTCCTATGTGGTGGAGCTTGGAAAGCTTACTCCTGATATGCGCACCGTCATCCGCTACGGTGCCTGCGATTATGAAGCAGGGGAGAACTACTCCGAGGAAAATCCAGAACTTGTCAACGAGCTCTTTGACCATCTGGGCGTCAGCCGCGCAGAAAACATGAGCCTCGACCCGTATGACCCCGACATCACGCCGAAGCAGCGAGCATCCATCGCCGTCCGCATGATTTTGACAGGGGAGTGGGAGGAACGTGAGCGCGAGTTCGATACCTGTCTTGAGATGAACGACTCCGAACAAGTCTGGAAAGAAATCCTCAAACAGACGAAGACGAATCCAGAGCTCGCACACATCCTTTCGAAAGGCAGAATCTATAACCAGACACCTGATCTCGTTAAAGCATGCAAGGAAGGATTGAAGCTTGAAAAGAAACAGCTCAAATCCCAAAATCTCGGTCGTTGACAAGGAGGAAAGTTTGCTCTATGGCAACATACACACCTCAAGAATTTCAGGAGAAGATGTACCAGCTTTACCAGCTTGACTGGATGATGAAGAATGGCTACAGCCTCGACGATGCTTTTGACGTCATGAAAGAGCTCCAGGAGCATTACCAAGATACAGACGAAGAACCGACCATTGCAGAAGGCATCCAGAACTTCCAGAACAACAAGTTCCACGGAAAGTCTTTTGCTTCAAAGGAAGAGTTCATGGAACGGTTGAAAACGGATGTTCCGTACATGTCGAAACTCATTGAGAACAGCAACGACCCGAAAGGGCTAGGGGAAACTTATCAAGGGTTTCTCGACCGCACGAATCCACATCTTTCTGTTCCGCCAAAGCTCCGTTCTCCTGAAGAACAGGAAAAAATCTTCAAGAAAATCATGCTCGACATTGCAAAAGAGGTCTGTGACAAGACAGGCGCTACTCTAGGCAACGATGAGTATATCGATTACGACTACTCAGATAGCGGTGATCGCCTGTCTGCATCGCAAATCGAACGGATTCTCAAGAGCAAAGACCCCGCAGACGAACTTTACGCCATCGCGAATACGACAGGAAAATTCGGGGTAGACTGCTCCTTCCTGGATGAAGCTGTCACAGATGCACTCGAAAACATCCCACAGGAGCAAGCAGACTTCTTGGAGCAGTATGTCCATGAGCACTATCCAAAAGGAACTTCGGTTGAATTTGCATTCCGCGAAGAACATCCTGTTGGTATTTACTATGATCTTGAAAATTCGCCCCTCCTGAATCAGGAAATCCCCGTGGACATCATTTATGAGCCAGACGAAAAAGAGCTTGCTCCGAGCGAGCGTTATGCATCTGCTCCACTCGTCCTTCTTGCAAAGCAGCAGGGCATCGAAAAGGAGTTCCGCAAGGAAGTCGCAAAACGGAAAGAAACTGCAAAAATGGATACGCCGAGAGGTTCGCAGAGTCCGAAAGATTGGACACTTGCGGAATGCCTTGCGAGGGAGAATGAAGTTCGTGATGATGGTACTTCCAAATTCGTCTTTCTTGCGAATCTGACCGTCAAAAACTGCATCGACCTCCTGCAATTACAAAAAGAAGAACGTCTGCTCGGAAAGAAGGCGAAGGGAACCATCTCCCTTCCGAAGACCGTTATTGCTGGCAAGTACGATTTCGATGGCTGGAATGAAATGGGTTTCTATCTCGACAACATTTCCATCCTTCCCAAAGAAGTTGAGCTTCCGCTCAAAGACATACGCCTGCATAACGATGAAGCTTCTCGCTACCGTTTGGCTGATTACTTCAATTCAAAAGCATGGACAAACGAGCCCGTCAAAATTTGTTCGACCAAAGAACTGGAAAAGACTGCCACAAAAGCATCTGATCCAATCCGTTGATATTCAAAAAAGGCAGCGCCAATTCGGCACTGCCTTTTCTTACACAAATTCAACGGCTTCACCTATCAAGCTGGAGGGAAGCTCTGGTACATTGTTCAACCCAATTCCGCACGGATTGTCGAACATGAAAAAGAATGGATAGGCCCTTCCACAAATTTTGACGTTCTTGGAATCTATCGTAGGAGCAGCCCTGTCTAGGCAGATGACACGAAGATTCCTTGCTTCGATGAAAGATTCGTATTCCACCCTAAAGACGTTTTTGCTCATTCCTCATTCCCCCGAAGACGTTCTCTCGCAAGAATGAATTCGTTGATTCTGGAACGAAAAAAGAGATACGAACATCAGGAATGGCAATACTGTCCGAGAGTTCCTGCGCCGTATCTCTTATATTCGGTAGAATCAAGACTTTATATTCACTATTATATTCCGCATCGTCACAAAAGTCAAGAATCGTGGCATCTCACCAATCCGATTCATAGTATGCAACGTAATCATCGAAAGCTACATACTGCATGAGCATACGGCAGAACTTACGCACCCTGTCCTGACTCCATTCGTCGTAATCATATCCAGGTTCCCGCCATCTTCCAGAGTATTCCTTCAGCTTTTCGGGAGACTCCGCAAGCTTGTGAAGCTCTTTGACATCTTCTGCCGTTACACGGAGCAGGGAACCATAGAATTCATTTTCATTCGTGGCACCTTTCTTTTTCGACAGTTCAAACATGAACTCCTGTACAGCATATTCCTTTCGCAGATACAGTTCCTCGACGTCATCCGCATCTTTCAAATCTTCGGGGATATCTTCGTCACCGCATCGATAGAAATCCTTCAAGCCCTCTCTTGCCTTGATGACATATACGCTCTGATCGAGGCCCATCTTCCATCACTCCTCGTTAAAGTTGAACTTTTCCCAACCTTCCTTTGTATCCATCCTCGGCGCGACAATCTCAAATGGAATCCGCCGCTGATTCACGACCTGCTGGCAGAACATCGTAATCGCCACCGTCATCGTCAGTCCCATACTCTTAAGCACCGCTTCTGTGGCTGACTTGAGCTCAGGATCCATCCGAACCTGCACATTCGTTGCCGACATGAAGAACGCCTCCTTTCTCTCATAATACCGCAAAAAGAGGCATATTTCAATCTATCTGCATGATATTTATCTAGTTAGCGATTGACAGTAACTAGATAGAGTGCTATACTGTAACCATCAAAAGCGCTTTTTGGTGCGAGGGAGGAGAATATTATGAGAATCACGCGCTATCGGTTTCCGAAAGAGATGCCCATCCGTGACTGCTATGAAGCTTGGACGAAAGACGACCCCGACCGCGACCCGTTTTGTGAAGGCTGGACGGAGGATGAGCTTGAGGATGAATGGCGCGAACACGTCACGAACGTCCGCACGGCCAAGAAGTTCCTCCGCAAGTTCGGCGGCGTTGCGTTCACCGAACACATCGACCGCGATGGCGGATGCTTCGAAGTCACGCCCATCGAAGCGAAAGGCAGCAACAAAGGCACCGCTTACGGCGTCAAATACAACCAGCACCTCTGAAGGTCAGAGGTTTCCTCAAGAGAAAGGATGCTATCATGAAGTACTTGGAGAAAGCCGCAAAGATGATTGCCGATGCACGGACGGACGAGAAACTCGACAAGCAGTACGATGCCATCGAGTACATCGTCAGCGAGTTTCCAACCGCCAAGCGCATCTATGATCACTACGACAAGGATGCCGACATGGAAGAGAAGAAGGAAGTCCTCATGGACACGATGAACGCGCTTGATGACACCATCGACCTCATCAAAGGCGGCATCGAGGATGAATTCGACTGCATCACGGATGCACTCGACGAAGAGGAAATGCAGAACGCCATCCTGGCGGAACGCAAGCACGCGCACGATATGGGCGGTATCACATGGCACGAGCTCCGCGAACACTTCTACGACGTCAACAACAAGAACCTGAAGCCCGAGCAGGCCATCCTCGTCTTCAAGGATGACAGCTACGCCACACTCGGCCTCCCAGAAGAAGAGCGGAGCTATGTCATCTCTTCCGACAACAAGGCATTCCAGTCCGGCAAAGGAGGCTACAGCCTCTTCGGCTCTCCGCTGAACCATCCAGACAAGATTTGCCGCCTCGACGAGCCGATGCGCTACCACGACCCCGAATACCGCTGGACGGTCGAATACTGCAAGCTCAAAGCCTGAATCATCTTGGGAAGCAGACATCCTCTCTCGTCTGCTTTCCTTTTTCCACATTTCCAGAAGGAGGGTTTTATCATGCATAGCGACGTATGCGTCTCTACCGTCTCCATCCATGACTACCTGGAAGCATTCCCGAACGCACCCAAAGACGCCTTGCGTCTCGTGGAGAACGGCCATGCCGTCTTCGATGGCGAATTCTTCCACGTCCGAGATTATGCCGGTTGCGTCGGATCGGTTGCATGGACGACCTATTCCATGGGGGATTATTTCCAGACTTTCCACCCGATGCCGTACTCGAAACTGAAGTACAAGAAGAAGGCCGTCGAAGAAGTCCTTGGCATTCACGGGATTACCGAAGATGAGGCCAGCCTCCTTCTGGAAGAAGGCACCCGCTCCCGTCAGGATACGTACGCCAAAGCCCTTCAGGAACGCTTCCCAAACCTTCTCGGCATCGAGGGAAGCATCATCGAGGAAGTCTGCGGCATCTCGCGGCAGGAACGCTTGAACTGGACGAAAGAGGGGCTTCTCAAGGTCGTCTATTCGGGAAATCACAAAGCCGCGCTCTATGACCGCATCCAGCTCTTCCACATGACGCCAGAGCTCCTGGATGAATGGCGTCTTCCTCCCGCCGAGAGAGAAGCTCTTCAGGCCGAGCGCAGGAAGCGCAAGTACCTCGTATCGCATAACATCACAGTCCTCGGGTCCAAGGACAAGGAAGCAAATGACCATTACTTCGTCCTCTTCAACACCTCTGAGGAAGCACAGCGCTACATCCATAACGTCACCGACATGGCGAATCCCACCAGTGGCAAATTCCTGAATGCCAAGATCATCACCAAGAAGGAGTACCATAAGCTCGTCAGCCAGTTCCACGAAAAGAGCGACTGGCTCAAGGAATACCGCCGCATCTATTCTTATGACGACATCAAGGGCTTCCCTTATATCCCTGACATCAGCAAATGACTTTCCAGACCGCCATCTTGACGGTCTGGAATTCTTTGTCGGGCACTGGGGGAATCCGCAAGATACGCCTGGCTGTTTGCAATATGTTCGGCGGTTCGATATAATAGGCTTCGTAACTTTCACCAAGCATGGAACACGGGCAACAAGCATGCCTCCCCGAATGAGAGGCATCCGACAGACTGTATCGACACAAGATGGCGCTTAGAAAAGATAACGATGCTTGGGCAGGGAAATCGACTGGATGTGAGAACGGGGGAACTTCTATGCCAGGAAAAGGGAATCAGGGCTGGAGCACGAAGCCGAAAGATGGCAGCCCAGCGGGAAGACCCGTAACGACAGGAACCAGGCCGCAGCATCAGGTGCGGGCATGGGAAGACGAGTGGCAGCTCATTCGCGAGTTTGTCACTTACGTCCGCCGCGATGCCGTTGCAGCGGAAGATGCCCTACTTGCCCTCAAGAAACGATTTGAAAAGATGGATGCCCATCAATCATAACGAAAAAAGCGAGGTCGCGGCGTTGCCGTGACCTCATTCTTTTTGTCCATATCAAACCATCTCGGGGGAGTAGAGGGGGAACATCTGATAGACCGTTCCCTTCGTCGAGCCGAACCCCAATGCATTCGGTTCCATGTGGAAGAACCCCTTGCGCTCCAAGTCGCGCCGTGCGTTGATGATCGTCTTGTTTGCCAGATGGACAAGCTTGTAAAGCTCCCATGTCGAAATCGGGAAGTGCTTCGCCCAATTCTTCTGCCTCCACATCTTCAGAAGCGCGAGGTAGACGGAAACTTCGGAAGAACGCAGCTTCTTCTGCTCTGCAAGCTCAAGGAAAGACTTGCGCTGGGTTTCATAGTCAAGTGTCATCCTGCATCCTTCCTTTTCACCGAACCACATAGAGGATTGCGACACCAGATGCCGCCAATAGGCAGAGCGCCCATTCCTTCAAACGCATCAGCTGCTCATAACGGGACGCCTTGACGCGTGCCATCAAAATCTCTTCTCGTGTCATATCGGATGTGCTCCTTTCAAAGTCCTTGTGGTTTCTTACTGTCTATATTATACATAATATGCACTATAAAATCAATCGCTGAAATAGAGAATTCTTTCTCCAAAAACGAGAATCACGTCTTGCCCTTTCCGCTGGATTTCATTTTCCCTTTTGCCTTTCCACGTATGCCTTGTAGCTCTCATATCGACTCTTCAGCACGGGCGTTACCCATTTGGGGATGCCTCTGAACCGCTGGCAGATGGACACATCCTTCGAATGGAGATACCAGCACGTCTTTCCGTCTACGTCATAAACCAGGTTGTCTACTTGAAGACCGCGATGCTGATCCTCTTCGGCAGGGCAGCGCCTTACGTTTCCAAACTCGTCTTGGCGAATCTTCCATGTCTGGTGCTTGACGGCTACGAATTGACACTTCTTATATGCTTTCTCTTTATCCGTATCTGTCGCCATGCTGCCATCTCCCCATCACAAGAAAACTCCATTTCTTTGTACTTACATTATACATAATATACATTATAAATACAAGGCGCATGAAAGAGCAGCCGCTGTTCGTCCCAGCCAGCCGGTGTACGAAGCCGCAAAAAAAGTGTGTGAAGTTGCCGAGAGCACATGCCTCGTCCATTTTTTCAATAAAACAAGATTTCTCGTGTGCTTTTGCCATGTATCCTGTCGTTATACCGAAATGGAAGGCCAATGCCTTCCTGCTCGTCTGCTATGGAGGGAAAAGTGTATGAAGCAAAAGCAGAAAAAGCGATGGAAGAAACTCGAACGCGACGTCCAGAAGCTTCTATCAGAGAAAAAGCGTGAGGAGGCTTGTGCCAGCAAGATGCGCATCCTCCACAAGCTTCTCGGCGTATCCGTGGAAGCGATTGAAACCTTTCTTCGCCATCATCCAGAAAAGCTTGCGGATGTATCTGAAAAAGAGCTAGACCATGTCGTGCACTTCCTCCAATGCCGCATGCTGGATGCCGAGCGCCACAGCCGCCATAAATCGGCGAATGGCATGCTTGTTTTCCAGAAGCAGCTGAAAGATGCTGCCGAAAATCGATTTGAGTGAACCCATCAAGGAGGTAAATCCCATTGCGTTTGTTTATTGCAGAAAAGCCGTCGCTCGCCCGTGCCATCGCACAGGGACTTGGAAATGGAAAGAAGGAAAACGGGTGCATCGTCTGTGGTGACGATACCGTGACGTGGTGCTTCGGCCATATTCTCGAACAGTATGATCCTGACGAATATGACGAGAAATACAAGCATTGGAATCTTGAAGACCTTCCTATCATCCCTGATGTGTGGAAGCTCAGCGTCAAGAAAGATGCCTCTGCGCAGTTCAAGATCATCAAGGAACTCATCGGAAAGGCAGAGCTCATCGTCAACGCGGGCGACCCTGACCGCGAAGGACAGCTGCTCGTTGACGAAGTCCTGGAATACGTCCATAACAAGAAGCCCGTCCAGCGCATCCTGCTCAACGCCCTTGACGACAAGAGCGTCAAGGAAGCACTCCACGACCTTCGCAACAACGAAGACTTTATCGGGCTCAAGAATTCCGCGCTCGCTCGCTCCCGTGCGGACTGGCTCGTCGGCATGAACCTCACGCGTGCTTTCACCATCCGTGGCCGTCAGGCAGGCTATGACGGCGTCGTCAGCGTTGGCCGCGTCCAGACCCCGACGATGGCGCTCGTCGTGCGCAGGGAAGAGGAAATCAAGAACTTCAAGTCCACAACGCATTACGAAGCCAAAGTCATCTTTCAGCACGCCAACGGCCTGCTTCCGACGACGTGGAAGTTTGACAAGGAACTGGACGGCGTCGATGAAGAGGGGAGACTCCTTGACAAGAGCGTCGCTGAAAGCGTCATCGAGAAAGTCAAAGCTGCTGGTACGGGCACGATTGAGAGTGTCGAGCAGAAAAAGAAGCAGGAAGGCCAGCGCCTCCCATATTCCCTGTCCGCTCTCCAGATTGAGGCAGGACGCCGCTACGGATACACGCCGCAGCAGGTGCTTGACACCATGCAGAGCCTCTACGAGAAAAAGTACACGACTTATCCGCGTTCGGACTGCGACTACCTCCCAGAGAACCAGTATGCAGAGGCGGGGCACGTCATCTCGAACCTCAAAGCCATCGAGAAGGACGGCTTGAACGTCATTGCATCCAAGGCGGATACCTCCATCCATTCCCGCGCATGGAACGACAAGAAGATTTCCGCCCATCATGCGATTGTTCCGACAGGGGAGAAGGTCAACTTCGACAGCCTCGACCAGCGCGAGCAGAACCTCTACGTCATGGTCGCGATGGCGTATCTTGCACAGTTCTATTCCATCCATACCTACCTTGCCACCAGAATCACGGTCAAATCTGCGGATGAGACTTTCATCGGCAACGGCAAGCAGATCATCGACAACGGCTGGAAAGCTATCTACCAGAAATCCTCGCAGAAGGACGAAGACGGAGAAGAAGACGAGTCAAACGTCGTCCTTCCTGAAGTCCATGACGGCGAGAGCGTCACATACATGGATGCCAAGCTCCTTGAAAAGCAGACGAAGCCGCCGAAGCGCTTCACGCCATCCACCCTTCTCAAGGCGATGAAGGAGATTTATCGCTACGTCAAGGATGGAAACCTCAAAGCCGAGCTTAAAGAGTGCTCTGGCATCGGCACAGAAGCCACGCGAGCCGGCATCATCGACAAGCTCCAGAAAGCCGCTTTCCTCGGCCTCGACAAGAGCAAGAAATATCTCGTCCCGCTCGAAAAAGCCTATATGGCTGTCAAAGTCCTGCCGGACGAAATTACGTATCCTGATACCACTGCCGTCTGGGAAAAAGAGCTCGATGAAGTCTCGAAAGGTACGATGGACCTTACTAGGTTCACGCAGAGCCAGACAGACAAGCTGAACCTCTTCCTCAAGGCAGCCAAAACCGCCAAGATTGCACCGCCAAAAGACGTTCCGACCTGCCCGACCTGCGGCAAGGTGCTCAAGCGCATCAAGAGCAAGAAGAACGGTAAATACTACTGGATTTGCTCCGACCGCGAATGCAAGACCATCTTTGGCGACAAGAACGGCAAGCCTGACCTCAACCCAAAGAAGAAGACGAGTAGCCTCAGCGGCCTCACCGCCACCTGCCCGAAGTGCGGAAAAAAGCTCCGCCAGATTAAGGGCAAGTTCGGCGTCTTCTGGGGATGCGAAGATCGCGCCTGCAACGCCTCCTTCAACGACCACAAGGACAAGCCTGTGATTGAGAAGTGCCCAGGATGCGGCAAAGGCTATCTCAGACGCTATGAGAGCAAGAAGAAGCCTGGCAATTTCTTCTGGGCTTGCACCGAACATTGCGGCAAGTTCTACCGCGACAATGACGGCCTGCCGAACCTCGACGCCTGATGCTTGCCTGCCAGATTTTGAGTTTGGATATGAAGCACCATGCTCGCTTTATAGCGGGGATGGTGCTTTTTTATCCAAAGCTTCGTAATATGCCAGCGTTGCCCATGTTGAATTTCCACATTTCTCTTGATTCATGGTACAATTGAAGAAGAAAGCAATTTGAGAAATGTCCCACGTTCATATACAAGCAATGGAAGTTTCTAAAATGGCTTCAAAAGACAAGATGAAAAAGTGACTGCCACCGTTATTGTCTGGAGATGCTGATGGTAGAGAGGAAAAGTGATAATGAAGCTTGCACATCTCGGACTCCAAGTCCACAATACCGATTCTAAAAGCATCGAGCTTATCGAAATGCCTTCAATTTCTACAAATCGCGTCATCAATAAGCCTGTTTCCGCTTTCTGGACGTCTACCTTTCTTGGCAAGGAAAAGCATCGGGAACTCTCCGATTGGAATATCTGGGCGTCGGAAAGCGGCATGCTGAAGAGAAACGACTTCTTTCTTACTCCCAAAGATGGCATCCGCGTTTTGGAAATTGATAGCTATCCAGATTATCTGGACGCCAAAAAGCTCGGAGCTTCCAAAAATGACGCCATTGACTTCGGGTGGTATGCCCAGAATGGTTTCGACGGCATCCATGTAACCGAACGCGCCATCATGGAATGCCGATGCGCAGAATTCGAGCAGTCCACATCTTCCATCATGCTTTCCCTCTGGGATGCCGAGAGCACCTGCTGGTTTCACCTGCATTGGATTGCCGAAATTGCTTCCCATCCAAAATCTGTATAAACAAGGCGAGGAATTAACGTTCCTCGTCTTTTCTTCTACCTGAAAAGCAAGATAACGCGATTTCCTATCCGCTTCTGCATGATACTCTCTTTGTGATATCAAAATCGGAACGTTTTTCCCGAGGAGGAATCTATCATGGACCTTTCCAATGCCAAGGAACTCTCTGCCGACCAATCTGCCAAAGTAACCTTGGCAGATGGCCGTGCGCTTCTCATCGAGCAGACGGACGATGGCGAGCATCGCGGCGCTTTCGTCGGCCTCGTTGACAAGAATGGCAACTATCGCGACCTCATTGGTGTCGAGCAGTATAAGAACTGGGTCTCCAACAGCTTGCAGGAGCATGGACCAGCCCTCGTGACACATACATGGAATCCGCTCCAGCCGGACGGCGACTGCAAGGAGAATGCCACCCTTCTTTCTGACTTGGCAAAGAGCGAAGCAGAGGAGAAGTCTCGGCTCGCTTGGGAAGATGCTCACGACACGATGGCACCTTCTCCTGAGCCGAATCCGGCGAAAGAATATCAAAAAGCTTTCGAAGACCTGCAAGATGCTATGAAGCGTCTTTACCATTACGCACAAGCTCCGCAGATGGCCGCAGCAGACATCAAGCATCTCATGCGTAATTTCCAGCCCAAAAAGGAAAAGCAACCATCCGTACGGTAATTTACCAAATAGCTACGAGGAGGAATTTCTATGGCAGATTCCAATCAAGATGCCGGCCGCGACGATGTCACAACGGTTTCCATCACCTATGCCTTGCCTTCGCGCTTCGAAAGATACGGCGAACCGTATGACATCCTCATCGACAAAGAAGACAATGCCATCATCGCTCCGCAATCCTGTTACGACGGGAATGGGACACTCTCTTTTTCCAAATGGGACACAGTCATCGAGCTTGGAAAAGACCCCGAGCATACGCTTGCGGAATACCTTTCTGCGGAGTCATTTCCAGAAACCTACGATGAATGCATAGAGCAGGAGCTTCACGGCGGGCGAAACGGCTTCTGCCAGTTCTTCCAAGTACAGGAAATGCTGGGTCGGCACGATTACAATTTCCAGGAGACGCACCCGCTTCTTGTCGAAGGCGAGCCTGTGAATTACGATGCCGTACACGAAGCAGGGAAGCGTCATTACGGCTACAGCCTTGAAGATGCCCTAGCTGGCCTCGATGCCTGCACCGTTACCAACAACCCTGTGGAACTCCGAGAAGAATTCCAGCATCTCATCGGGCATATCACGAAGGAACTCGATGACGACTACCATACGTACCCGCAAAACCACATGCCGGAAACAAAGGACGAATATCTGGGCTTCTTTCAAGACACCAAGACGCAGGCGCTCAAAGACGCCAGCCAGACGCTTTCCGACCCAAGTTTCGACCGTCCGACCTATTTCCAAGAGCGCATTGCCTCCAATCTCTCCCACGAAATGCAGCCGTACAACACCGTACAGCTTCGTCGTGCCATCCAGAGCACCATCTTTCCAGCCCGTCTGAAAAAATTGCACGGAAAGACGCAGCGAGCTCTTGCAAACAGCATCTTCCAGAATTTGAAAGATGCACCTGCGGAAGAGAAAGCCAAGATTCTCGGTGATCTTGCTTGCGGCGGAGAGAAACGGCAGAAACGCATCCAAAGCCTCCAGCAGACGAAAGCATTGTCCCGATGAAGAGGAGGATTCATCATGATTGACGTAGAGCTTGCAACCAACACACGTTACAAGAAAGATGGCGTTTCCGCCACATATCTTCGTGACAGCCAGAACCAGGCATATCTTGTCCCTGGCGATTCCTACGACAAGGAACATGGCATCTTCTCTGGCTCCGACGAGGCGGTCATCCCGCTCGGCAATGACAGACTGATTCTTCATGATCTTCTCGTGCAGGATGGCAAACTGGATGCTTCCTACGAAGAAATCTTCGACACCTTCGAAGACGGCTACAGCGGGCGCAACGTCCTCCTCCATGCCTTGGATACCATCGAAGAGCTTAAAGGGGAGGGCTATACGGAAGCCTTCGAGCCTCTCCAGATTGATGGAAAGCCCTTCACCGAGGAGAACGTGAAGGAAGCCTACGGGAATTGCTTCGGATACGACGAAGAGCGCCATATGGAAATCCTCGATGATTACTTCTGCACGCACAATCCTGAAGAGCGTCACGATAAACTCGCGCATGACATCGTAGAACTTCTCGACACGATGAAGAACGAATACGAGCACGGCGGGGATATGAGCCCGACCACCTATCTCAAAAATGCCAGCCACAACCTCGTATTTCCGCGCCTCAACTATGAAGGCGACTATTTCGAGAAAGAGCTTGCATCGCACGCCTCCGAATGGGAACTCGCTGGCACCTATCTTGACGATGCCGTCCGACAGACCATTCGAGATACCGTCTTCTACGCTTCGGATTCCAAGCTTCCTCCGTCCCGAAAAGCCCAGGCCAGCCAGATTTTCCAAGCTCTCAAAAAGGCGGATACGCAAGGGAAGGCTGAAATCATCGCCGACCTTGTCAGTGGCGGGGAAAAGCGCGAGCAGCGGCTCAAATCCTTCGAAAAAGCACATGCCGTGACCCGCTGAATAAAGGAGCTCACTCGTGAAATTACCACATCATGCGCTGAATCTGAAACAGATTCTTGGGCTTCTCGCCTTCATCACCATCTTCGCACTGCCCATCTTCTACATTACGACGGCTCCTGTAAAGAAGCCGCCTCCTCCGCCTGAAGAGCAGTCCGCCAATCAAGACATCCGCCTTGTCGATGAAGAGGGAGTGGAGTTCCATCTTCATCGAAGAAGAGATGGCGCAGATACCGCAGTCTACCAGAATGGGTATAGCGTCACTTTCCGCAGAACATCGGATGGTGGCTTTGAATATATCAAGGGCAGGGTAGACCTTCTAGATTCTGTCCTTCCGAGCTATTGCAAACATTACGGGCTTCCGCCGATCAGCAAGCATGCCGAAGGCCATTGAAACAAAGAAGCCGCATCGAACAACAGAGAGGTGTCAGTATGGAACTCAAGAACTTCATGGAAGATGTCGTCATCAACAAACTGGACTCCGTCCTCGCGCAGTATCCAGAATGCTGCCATTGTGACAAATGCCGCCAGGACATCGTCGTCCTCGCGCTCAATCACCTGCCTACGAAATATGTCTCTTCTGAAAAGGGCGAGATTATCACTCGCGTACAGGCGATGTCCATCGAATACGAAGTGGATGTCATCCAGCAGCTCATCAACGCCATCCAGATTGTCAGCCAGAATCCTCGTCACGAGGTAATTCCTGCATCCGATTCAGCTGCCGCTGAGTAAACGTCTTTTCATTTACAACATCATTTATTTAAGGCACATAGGTGCCTTATTTTTTATTGACAAAATACGCTAGTTGACGTATACTCTATTTAGCGTATAAATACGACACAATGGAGGATTATCATGGAGTCTGTAAAAGAAGTACGTCGCTTCAGCAAGTACAACGGCTATATCACAATCCGCGAGGAAGATGACACCATCACGTTCGCAGATGAATGCTCGACGAAGCAGGCCGCGTGGATGATTGCTGCCTATCTTCACGCCAACCGCTTCGATGAGCAAGACCATTTCTTCTCGTACCTCAAAGAAGCGCTCGAAGCCTACAAGGCCGCAGACAAGGATGATGCGTAATGGGACTCGATGGAAGAGCGTTCATCGTCAAAGATACGTGGGAACTTCCGCCGTTCTATCAGACGGACTTTTTCATAACAGGCGAGCCCACAAATGGCATCGAAATCGTAGATGATGAATTCTGGTATTCCAATTCCATTCTCGTCTATCGATGGATGAAAGCCCTGGCGCATCTGTATACGTTCGATAAGAATGCTCCATTCAACAACGTTGCTATCCGCCTGATTCCATCTACCCTTCGTTCTCTTCGGCACGACATCCGTTGCCGCTGGATTGGACGGTTCGCAGACAAGCGGGGGAGTGCCTACCAGACATACGCCTACTTTAAGGAACATGAGGCAGAGCAGGTACTTCGTTTCTGTGATGACGGAGCAACGTATCTTGCAGAACATCCAGAATCTGCCATGTATTATCTTGCCGATTTCTAGTTCTTTCTCGATGGACAAGGATGATGAATACATTGAAGCGGACACTTGCTTTGAACGACAACAAAAATTCAGATACAGAGTGCAAGATGGAGGAATATGATGAACGAGGATAAGACGAAGACGCTGGAACAGGTTCTCTGGGATTCAGCAAATGCGATGCGCGGCACGATGGGCGCGGCGTCGTACATGGACTATTCCCTCGGCCTGATCTTTTACAAATACCTCTCCGACACATTGCTGGAAACGGTCGTCTCGACGCTCGTCGAGAACGGTGAGCTGGAGGAAGGAGCTGCGGCTACAAGTGAGGAGCGCCAGCGGCTCTATGAGCAGTATTACGATGACGAGGACACCCGCGATGACCTGATTTCGGCGATGGACATGGACTACACCATCCCGCCGAAGTTCACGTTCGAGGCGTTCATCGAGCAGATTCGCGCCGCGAAGTTCCAGCTCGAAGACCTCGAACAGGCATTCCGCGATTTGGAGCAATCGAATCCATCCCTGCTCGGCCATCTCTTCGACGACGTTGACCTCCATTCGACGAAGCTCGGCCCGACACCGCAGAAGCAGAATGAGATGATCGCTTCTGTCATGGAAGCCCTCGCTCCGCTCAATCTCGACAGCCACTCGGGCGACATCCTCGGCGATGCTTATGAGTACCTGATTGCAAACTTCGCGTCCGACACGGGCAAGAAGGCGGGCGAATTCTACACGCCGCAGTCCGTCTCCCGAATCCTCGCCCGCGTGACGACATGGGGTAAGGAGGACAAAAAGGGCTTTTCAGTCTATGACGCTGCAATGGGATCCGGCTCCCTACTGCTGAACGCGAGAAGGTACATCCAGGATGCTGGTTCCATCCGCTACTACGGGCAGGAGCTCAATACGGCGACGTACAACCTCGCCCGCATGAACCTCATCATCCACGGCGTTCCTTCGACGAACGCGAACCTGCGCAACGGCGACACGCTGGATGCTGACTGGCCGACTGATGCAGAGACGGAATTCGATGCCTGCGTAATGAATCCGCCTTACAGCCAGGCATGGAGCGCCGACAAGGGCTTCCTGACCGACCCGCGCTTCTCGGATTACGGTGTTCTCGCTCCGAAATCCAAAGCCGACTACGCCTTCCTGCTGCATGGGCTCTACCATCTGAAGGCAGATGGTACGATGGGCATCGTCCTGCCGCACGGCGTCCTCTTCCGTGGGGCAGCCGAAGGCAAGATTCGCCAGAAGCTTCTTGAAAAGGGCTACATCTATGCCGTCATCGGCCTGCCTGCTGGCATCTTCTATTCGACGAGCATCCCGACCTGCATCGTCGTGCTCAAGAAATCGCGTGACGGACGCGACGTGCTCTTCATCGACGGAAGCAAGCTGTTCCGCAAGGACAAGGCGCAGAACTTCATGGATGACGAGCACATCGACAAGATCGTGGATGCCTACAAGCAGCGCAAGGATGTGGAGAAGTTCGCGCACCTCGCCAGCTTCGACGAAATCAAGGAAAATGACTTCAACCTCAACATCCCGCGCTATGTCGACACCTTCGAGGAAGAAGCCCCTGTCGATCTCGGCGCTGCGTTCGCGGAAATCGAGAGCATTGGCAAGGTAGAACAGGAACTCGACGCGACGCTCAACGGGTATTTTGAAGAGCTCGGGCTATCGTGGCGGCTGTGATGGGAGGCGAGAACATGGAACAGGCGAAAGCGCCAAAGCTACGGTTTCGACAGGATGACGGGACGGAGTTCCCTATATGGGAGTCAATAACTCTAGAAACTGAGGGGAATTTCTATAACGGATTATCGGGAAAAACGAAGGACGATTTTGACCATGGGGATGCAAAATTCATCCCATATATCGCTGTTTACAATGGGACATTTCTGAATGATGAGATACTAAAACCTGTGGACGTTCATTCAAACGAAAGGCAAAACAAAATCCACAATGGTGACTTGTTATTCACGCAGTCCTCTGAAACTTTGGAAGAAGTCGGGATGGCAGCAGTATGGATGTCGCCTTCAACCCCGTACTTAAACTCGTTTTGCTTTGGATTTCGATTGAACAAACAATCGCATATCTCCCCAGAATTTATGGGGCATCTTATGCGCTCTCCGTATGCCAGAAGGTTGATTTCGACACAGGGACAAGGAATTTCCAGATTCAATATTTCAGCTTCCAGACTCGGGAAAATCCATTTTATGCGTCCAGCCGCAAAAGAACAGAAGAAAATTGCTAATTTCTTCACTGCTTTCGATTGTCGCATCGCCCTTGCCGACAAGAAGCTCGCCACCCTCCAGACCATCAAGAAAGGCATGCTCCAAAAGATTTTCTCGCAGGAGCTACGCTTCAAGAATGACGACGGGAACGAGTTCCCTGCGTGGAAAAAATGTAAAATGAAAGACATCCTAACCTTATGCCATGGGAAGGACTATAAACATTTGGGTGATGGAGATTACCCTGTTATCGGAACAAGTGGTATTTTTGCTCATGTCGATGGCTATATGTGCGATTGGCCGTGTGCGATGATTGGCCGTAAGGGAGCTACACTGGATAGGCCGCATTATATGGATACGCCATTTTGGTGCGTAGATACTCTTTTTTATACAAAACCTCACAAAAACCATGATCCGAAATTCCAATACTACCTTTTTCATACAATCGATTGGATGAAATACAACGAAACATCAGGAATGCCAAGTCTTCGCGCATCTACCATTGACCAAATTCAAATTGCCGTTCCATGCTTCAAGGAGCAACAGAAAATCTCCGCCTATTTCACAGCAATCGACCGTTCCATTGCCGCCGCACAAAAGAAAGCAGCTGCCCTCCGCACCATCAAGAAGGGGCTGCTCCAGAAGATGTTCATCTGAGAGGAGGATTTCCCGCATGGTAGACTACGAAAAGGAAGAAGTCATCGAGCAGAACCTCATCCGCCAGCTCACGGAGGATGAGTCCCAATGGACGCTCGCCGAGAACATCCATTCCGTCGACGACCTCTGGCAGAACTTCCGCAACATCCTCATGAACAACAACAAGGAGCTCTTCGACGAGCATCCCTTATCCGACAGAGAGTTTAAGAAGGTTCAGAACCAGCTTCGCTTCCCGTCCTACTACGACGCCGCGAAATGGTTGCAAGGCGAAAACGGTATTGCTCGCGTGGAAATCAAGCGCGACGATGCGGCACTCGGCACCGTATATCCAGTCGTTTTTCAACGTCAAGACATCGCAGGCGGCTCAACGGTCTATCAGGTCGTGCACCAGATCCGGATGAAGAAGCTCGAAAAGATGGGCGTTGACCGTCGCGGCGATGTGACGCTCCTCATCAACGGGCTCCCCGTCATCCAGATTGAGCTCAAGAGCCGCAAAGTGGCATACAAAAAAGCGTTCAATCAGATGAAGAAGTACGAGAAAGAGGGCGTCTACCGCGATATCTTCTCGTCGCTCCAGATGTTCGTCGTCTCGAACGGCACGGACACGCGCTACATCGCCGCTGCGCCTTATGATGAACTCAACGAGAAGTTCCTGTCCCAGTGGCTTGACGAGGACAACAAGCCCGTCACGAAGTACCTCGCCTTCGCACGGGATGTCCTCTCTATCCCTGCGGCGCATCGCATTGTGTCGCGGTACACCGTCCTCGACAGCGAGCGGCAGGCGCTGATCCTCCTGCGTCCCTATCAGATCCATGCCATCGAGGCCATCGAGCGGGCTGCCAATCCCTACCAGCAGGCCGACCGTACCTCGAAGGAAACAGGGAATCCTGGCATCCAGTCCGGCTATATCTGGCACACGACGGGCTCCGGCAAGACGCTGACGGCGTACAAAGTCGCGCACAACCTCATCCAGATTCCGAAAATCAACAAGGTTGTGTTCGTCGTGGATCGTAAAGACCTCGACAACCAGACGACGGGCGATTTCCAGGCGTATGCCGAGTATGACACCATCGACGTGAAGGAGACCTCTCACACCTACGACCTCGTGAAGAAGCTGCACGAGGGAAAGAAAAACGTCATCGTCACGACCATCCAGAAAATCCAGCGCATCATCAAGAAGTATCCCGAGGGAACGAAGCAATACGACTGGCTATACAAACTGAATCTTGTGTTCGTCGTGGATGAGTGCCATCGTGCGGTTTCGCCTGCTGCGCAACAAGAAATCAATGCGTATTTTTCGAGTCCCAAATGGTACGGATTCACGGGAACGCCTATCTTTTCCGAGGATGCGAAGAAATCCGCAGGCGACCTTCCGAAGACGACTGCCGAACAGTATGGGCTCATGCTCAACAAGTACACCGTCAAAGAGGCCATCCATGATGAATCCGTGCTCGGTTTCCAGGTGGAGTACCAGAGCACGTTCGACATGAAGGAGCTCGCGCAGAAGAACGGCATCGAGATTCCTTCGGGAGATGCGGACGGCACGAAACTCGAAAAGGCGCTCGATGACGCTGGCCTGCTCAAGGCAGCCTACGAGAGCGAGGAGCACATGCACCGCGTCGTGGACTTCATCATCAACCGCGCCAACGAAAAGATGGGGCTCTCCCACAAGAAGGGCGAATCCTATTCCGCCATCCTCACGACGAGCTCCATCGCGCAGGCGCAGCGCTACTACCAGATGTTCCAGCGCGTCAAGCGCGGTGAAGAGGAAGGCGTCACGATCAGCGAAAAGACAAGACGGCAGCTCGGCGACTTCCCGCGCATCGCCATCACGTACTCCCTTTCGGAAAACGAGGACAACTCGACGTTCAATCAAGACCTCATGAAGGAATCCATGCGGGATTACAATGAGATGTTCGGGACGGAGTACGGACTTGAGGACATCGGCGGGTACAACGCGAACGTCAACGACCGTCTGGCGCGGAAGAAGTCGCGCTACAAGGTGCGCGACCAGCAACTCGACCTCGTCATCGTCGTGGATCGCCTGCTCACGGGATTCGATGCTCCGTCCCTCTCGACGCTCTTCATCGACCGCAAACCGATGCATTCCTACGACATCATCCAGGCATTCTCGCGCACGAACCGCATCTTCGACGCTGACAAAAAATTCGGGCAGATTGTCATCTTCCAAGTACCCGCACGCTTCAAGCAGGCCGTCGATAACGCCATCACGCTCTATTCGGCTGGTGGCGGGGATGCCGTGCAGGCTCCGACGTGGAAGGAAGCCGAGAAAGCCTTCCGCGAAGCCGTCTCCGCGCTCCACAGCATCGCAAGCAGCCCAGAGCATGTAGATGCCCTCACGAAGTCGCAGAAAGCAGAGTTCCTAAAGGCGTACAGCAAGTTCGACAGCGCTCTCGCGGACATCCGTGTGTATTCCGAGTTCCAAGACGTCGATCTCGCGAAGGACTACGGCATCAGCGACAAGGACATCGAGGAGTACAACGGGAAGTTCGTCAACGTCAAAGAGGTGCTGAAGGAAGAAAAGAAGCCAGAGGACGAGGATGAAATCGACCTCGACCTCGACTACGAGCTCCGCTGCATGCATCGCGACCAGATTGACGAAGACTATATTCTGAAGCTCATGGAAGCCACGCGCTCGGGCGAAGGCGTCATCTTCACGACGCTCGACGACCCGCGCAACGCGAAGCTCGTGAAGGTCATCAACGAAGAAATCGAGCGCTACGAGAAGACGAACTCGGCACGCGCAGCCATCCTGAAGAAGATTTGGAGCGACTACCAGACGAACCCGAGCACGTTCGTCAACCAGCGCTTCACGGATGTCATGAGCGACCGCATCCAATCGGCCTGTGATAACCTCGTCAATGCCTTCGCCGAAGAGTGGTGCGTCGATGCAGACGAGCTCGGCGCGTTCCTCTCCAGCTACGACACGTCCATCCAACTCGGCGAAAAACAGCTGGGGCAAGATGCTTTCAGAAAAGCGTCGAACGCCAAAGAGTACAAGAAAACCCACCCTGATATTGGGCTCGGGTATTTGAAGCTCCTGCTCGCTGCTACACGGCAACTCTACGTCGAGAAAATCCAGCAGCTCATCGAGAAGTAGCTCGAAACAATCCACCTCGAAACGGAGTGAATATACGAATGGATAAACAAGAACTTCAGCAGTTTCATTCCATGATGGTTCCTGCCTGCAACCTTCTGGAAGAAATGACAGACACCATCGTCACCTACGATACTTCCAAGGACGAACGCCGTCACCAGCATGTCACCATCTATTTCAACGACAAGAAGCTTCCTCTCGACATAGAGGGGGATTCTCCCAAGATGGCTATCTTCGACGTTCTTCAAAACGCAAAGAAATTCGTGTTGTAAGGAGCATCTATCCATGAATATCGAACCGCATCTTCACGAGCCTAAGACGTCCTCCCAGCTTCAGGCCATGACATTGACAGAGCTCCGCCGTGAGGCTGAAATCGCCCAGCATGACCATGACATCATCCATGGATGGTGGTCTGGCCTTGTCGAGGCTTGCAATTTCGTAGCAGACGAAAACTCCCGTAACGCTATCTGCAACACGCTGGACATCGCACGAGACAGGGAATACGAAGCCGCAAAATACTACGCTCTCGTCCGTGATACCTATCTTTCCAAAATTGCGTTTCCTATCGTCAAATGCGCAAGTGCAGGGGAGAACAGCTTCCTCTGATGAAAGGAGTCGCTTTTATGACTACGAAAGGATCAAAATCCATCCTCAAGCGCCTCCTCGAAGAGCGCGGCCTGACCGTGCAGCAATTTGCCGAACAGACAGGGCTTTCCAAACGCACGCTTGACACCTATTCCAGCGGTGCAAAATCCTTCCACAAGACACAGGCATGGTTTCTCATGGCCGTTGCCGATGCCTTGCATGTTGACCCGCATGTGCTTCTTGAAGAGCACAAGGCCGACTGATCCATCCCATTCAAAGGAGTCTCATCATGTCGCAAAAGAAAAAGGAACCTACACAGGAAGAACTCTTTGCAACAGGAACGATTCTCTGCGCATGTTCCTATATTGCACGGAATCGAAAAACGTACAACTCCTTTCAGAAAGAAGTTGTAGAAAGATGTTCTCGCAGCGCTATCAAGCAGTTCATGTCGGATACAAAGGATTTCTTCCTGGATTTCAAATTCGCACAAGTGCGTTCCGCTGCCCATTGCTTGAAAACCCTGGAAGTCTACGCTGCGTTTCGAACGATGAGCACCCCGAAGAATTCCAAGAATTCGGATGTCTCCATCATAGAAGATGCGCTTTCCAAATTTCTTTGGAAACATCGTCCGCGCTATGTGACTGAAATCATGAAGCTCAAGGGAAGGTATCCAGAAAGCGATGTTTTCTTCACCCAGCAGACATCCACCCCAACCATCGAGGAGCTCTCCGAGAACATCTCCTGCTATCGGCTCATGCTCATCAAATACGGAAGCGAGCATCCAGATGCTCCATCTCTTTACGATTACGATGCAGATTATCTCAAGGCGACAGACAACTTCATCATCCTCGCGGCAAATGCACACGCCGGCAGCATCCAGCGGTCGGGAAGGATTTCCACCGTTGAACGATATTTCCGCAACATCATCTTGGGCGACCATGCGCTTCCTGTCCTGGAACGATACTTCGACTATGACAATGCCCGCCTCCTGATGGGCATCGAAGCTGAATTCTGCAACGGTTCCATCCTTTCGTACAAATTCACCGAAAAGGATGCCAATGTGCTTGCTCGCAATATCAGCGACATCCTGAAATCCTTTCTTTCCTTCGACAAGCTTCATCAAGATCGAGACGACCCGCCAACGCTGGAAGAATTCATGCAGGCGCAGAAAGAACCCTTCGATGATTTCGACCGCCTCATGGACGAAGCCGGCAAAGTCGACCTCAATTACATCCGCTTGCTCTATGCCTATAGCCGCGTCGTCAAGAATGAACGCGACGAACTTGCGTCCATGTACATCGATCATCTTCCAGAAGAAGCAGGCGAATCCGTCTCCAAAGAGGAAGCATCCCGCCTCCAGCGCGAGATCGACGAAAAAGAGGCACTTCTTCAAAAGAAGCAGGATGAACTGAATCGCATGCAGATAGAGCTTGACCGAGAAAAGAAGAAGTCTGCGGAATGGAAAGAAAAATACCATGCGGCCAGCGGCAATCTCCAGGAGATGCAGAAGCTCATCGAAACCATCTCTGACAAGAATACGCATGTAGACAGCATCGAATCGGACGAGAAATATGAGTTCCCATCAAATACCGTCCTTTTCGGCGGGCATCCGAACTGGCAGCGCAAATTCAAGCTCCTTTATCCCGATGTCAAGGTTTATACCGCCGATGAGCTTGGCTTCTCTCCCGATGTCATCCGCAATGCCGACCTCCTGCTTCTCAACGTCACGCACATGTCGCACAAGCAGTACTACCGCGTCATCCAAGAAGTGCGGCGTCATCACAAGAAAATCGAGTACATCAACTGAGAAGGGGGGGAGAGCTATGCCGGAAGAATCCATTTCCAAAGCCATGCAGCTTCAGATGATCAGCGTCGTCATTCATTCCTGTTCTTCGATTGCCCGCAATCCGAATCGGTATCAGGCATTTCATCGCGCAACCAAGGGGCATTTCAAATACGCGGAGCTCAAGAGCTTTATGAGAGACTGACATCATGAGCTTCTGCAATCGAAATTCGCGCAGATACGCCCAGCGTCCCTGACACTGAAAACGCTGGAAGTTTATGCCACCTGCGCGGTTCTCGATTGAGACGCTACCAGATTCTTCATCGACTTCATGTTCAAGCATTATCCTCGCCTCGTTACCAGGAAGTAAGGAAACACCATATTCGCATCGAATATATCAAGTGAAGTGGAGGTTGTCTTATGAGTCAGCATGTTTTTGCGCAGCATACCTGTGGCCATACGGAAACCATCGCACATCCAGAATGGTACGATAGCTCCACCATCATCTCGAAGCTGAACTTCATCCGCAAGACGCCTTGCGATGCTTGCAGGCGCAAGGAACAGGATGCCGAAAGTGCAGAATGGGAGAAGGGAAGGAACCTTCCAAGACTCCGCGCTGGTTTCAATGACCGAAATACCATTTCCTTTGGCAGAATCTGCCGAAAGCGCTGCTGCGAGCTTCTCCATTCCTATTGCACGAATCCCGACCTTTTCCGAAAAGTCTTCGAGCGCATCCATCTGAAGAACCTCTCCCCTGCATGGGCGGAGCAAGTCGCCCTCCAGTATATTGCAGGCATCACGGACGCTCGATGGTTCATCGAGAAAGGCCATTACGCTGAATATATCCTGCAAGATGCCTGTGGAATGGCCATCATGCACAAACAGCTCAATTTGTCCTGATATCTCTTTCGAGACCCTCATGAAATTTCATTCATGGGGGTCTTCTGATAATTTACATTCCCTTGAAATTCGTCTATAATAGTATATAGACGAACTAAATGGGAATATCAACGGTTTTTTTGAAAGGGCTTCTCCTCATGATTTACGTTACTGGCGATACGCATATCCCTCTCGATATCAGCAAGCTCAACACAACGAACTTCCCCAAGCAGAAGGATATGACACGGGATGACTACGTCATCGTGCTCGGCGATTTCGGCCTTCTATGGCATCAAGATAAAGAATACGAACATTGGCTTGCCTGGCTGAAAGAAAAGCCATTCACCCTTTTGTGGCTGGACGGGAATCACGAGAATCACGAGTGGATTCAAAGCCTCCCTGTCGAAACATGGCATGGCGGCAACGTCCACTTCATCGCGGACAACATTATCCATCTCATGCGCGGCCAGATTTTCGACCTCGAAGGCAAGTCCTTCTTCGTCATGGGCGGTGCCATGTCCATCGACAAGAACGTCCGACGTACTGGCATCACATGGTGGGAGCAAGAGGTTCCGAGTGCACGGGAAGGCATGGAGGCTTTGGATCGCCTTCATCAGCATCTCTCTTCTGGAAAAGTCATCGATTACGTCCTCACACATACCTGTCCCAAAGAAATCATCCAGCCCATGTTCCATACCGCACCCAATGAAGACCCGACAACGGCTCTCCTGACCGCCATCAACCACGAAGTGGAGGATACCATGACGGGATGGTATTTCGGACATTGGCATGAAGACAAGACCTATTGGAAGTATCACTGCCTGTATCGCAAAGTTGAACGCATCAGCTGAAGCCCATAATGGGCACAATAGAAGGGGAGGCTCCTCCATGAACAAAATGGAACGCACGCAAATCGCTTACAATTACACCGACGACATGGAAAAACGCTTTGCCAAAGAGATTGCTGCCTGCTCGAAAGCCAGCATCCTTTTCGATAGCATCCCGAACAACGTTGTTCCAGGCGTACAGGGCACGGATGTCCAAATGCTCAAGACGGATACGGTTTCTGCTCTTTTCCAGCAGCCGAAAGATTCCCATGTCGTCCTCCTGAATTTTGCTTCCTACCGCAATCCAGGCGGTGGTTTTCTCAATGGCAGCAGCGCACAGGAAGAATCCCTCTGCCATGCATCTTTTCTCTACGATGTCCTTTCCCGTCAAACATACTACTATGCATGGAATCAAAAACACACCAATCGCGGGCTTTACCAGAACCGCGCCATTCTCTCGCCAGAGATTCGTTTCTTCCACGGAAAAGAGGAGCGGCTTGCTGATGTCCTGACGTGCGCAGCGCCAAACCGTTCCTGCATCCGCAACAATCGCTTCACGGAAGAAGAAAACAGCGAGGCACTTCATTCCCGCATCGAGTTCATCTCCGCCATCCTTCGCCACAAAGGATACGCACCAGATGTCATCCTTCTTGGTGCTTTCGGCTGTGGCGTCTTTGCGCAGGATGCCGAAACCGTCGCCAGCATCTTCCGTACCTCCTGCTACCCAGCGTCGGCAAAGATTGTCTACGCCGTTCCAGATGAGCGGAACTATCGGCCAAGCTACAGAGTTTTCCATCCATATCCCTGAGCATCAACGGAGGAATCATCATGAAGGAACCATCTCAATCCGATGCTTTGGATGTCTGTATTACCATTTTCCGTGGCGCGACGAAAGAAGCAACGGAAAAAATCGTTCATGACGTTGCTGATAAGGTCATCCGAGAAGAAGGCTGCATCATCAAAAATATCTTCTACCAATTAGATGGAACACCCCTCATCCGAGTCATCCTTTCTTCCAAATCCATCCGAAAACTGGAAGAAGACTCACGCATCTTTTCTATTCGGAAGACAGCGTTCTATTCCCCGTCCTAATTGAATGGAGGCGCATCATTATGGACATCCATGTCGAATACTACCAGACGGGCGCTGGTCGTACACCTGTCCAAGAATTTCTAGACAGTCTCAACCCCAAGATGCACGATAAGATGAAGCTTTCCATCGACCTTCTGAAGGAGCACGGCATTCATCTACGTGCGCCCTATTCCAAGCCCATACGAGACGGTCTCTTCGAGTTGCGGGCACGAATAGGCACCAATCTCTCCCGCATCGTCTATTATTGGAACTCCAAAAGCAGCGTCGTCTTTCTCTGCGGCTTCATCAAGAAAGACCAGAAGCTTTCCGTCAAGGAAATCCTGTACTTCCGCCAGCTTCGCCAGAACCATACGGGTACATGCAGGCGTCGGGGGAGGAGAACCGCTTATGCGTCTTCCAGAAAATCTTGAGCGTGATTACTATCGCGAGGGCATCAAATACCTCGTCCAGTTCGACAAGCCCTTCTTTGTTGTCGGAGAATACCAGCTTCCAAGCACGCCTTCCGAGGTTATCTTCTGCTGCTTCCGACGCATCTATCCCGTCATCTATGGAGCTAAAGCCATCATGCTCTGCGACCACATCCATATCGCACGCGGCCTTTGCGAAAAATACTATGGCCGCTTCCTCCTGGAAGATGTCGGTCGGAAATTCTTGATCTGCGTCCGGCCTTATCTTTACAGCGTCAATCGCGGCGGGTTGGAGCTTACCAAAGAGCTGGAATCCTACATTCTTCCATTTTCTCCGATGGTTTGGTATTCCAGCAAGAAGGACATCTTTTCTTCCGTTCCTTATGCCAAAGTGCTCGACTTCCGCTTTCTCCCGCACATGCGCTCCCTGTATATCAAGAGCATCCAGACGGAAGAGAAAGTTGGGTTCATCTCAAAGGATGTTCCCAGAAAATATCCGAAAATCAGCATGAAAGGGAAAGAGCAGTCCCACATCTCACAATACGAGGGAATCATCCATAAGATTGACCGCATCGAGGCACTTGCCAATACAAGGACGGGCCGCAAGATTCTCTACGAACAGCAACATTTCCCCATCAACCTTCAGGACAAGTCCGCATATCTCGCATGGATTCTGACGCTCCTGCTCGATCATCACTGCACACCAGAAGAAGGGGAGAGCATCTTGTCGCGTACCAGCATCGGGAAGAAAAACTTCGAACGCCTCACAGGACTTTCTCGAAAAGAATGGTGTGAAAAGTTTCTTGCAACGCAAGATGCCTCTCCGACGCCACAAGGAAGCGAGTAGTCACGCATCACACCTGAAACTATCGTAAAACAATGCGGATTTTGTGATAGCTTCACGAGTAGTTTCTATTTCGTTTTCAGCTTGTTTCCCACAATGACAAAGAAGCACCGCGAAGTGCAACCATCATTCCTGATGCAAGCATATTCGCGATGCTTCTTTTGGATTTATCCCCAGACAGCAACAGCCTCTTTCGGCATATTGTCCGAACCTCGTTCTTTTAGCAAGGATACCAGCTTCTGGTATGCGAAGCTCGTCGAAAAGCTGTAACCAGGGATTGTGACATGCTTCAGCCGATGGCTTTCCACATCAATGGCAATATCGAATTCACAAGCATTGACGCCCGTCTCGATTCCATGACATCGAAGTTCCCCATCTTCGATGCGGATATTCTTCAGGTGCAACACACCCGACGCCTCCCTTCATCATCCTTCCTGCTCGATGGTATACGCCAATACTTCCGTATTCTCAATGAAAGGGAACGAACGAAACGTCTTCATGCGTTCCATCAAGCTATATTCTGGATGCTCTATCCAGCTGCGGATGCAGGTGATGCACATCATGTGGGAGAAGGCGAACACGACACTCTGGTCTGGAAGCTTGCGTACCTCTTGCAGAAAGTGCTGCGTTCTTTCGGCCAATTGCCGAAAGCTCTCTGCATCTGCACCATCGACTTCATCTGGGCGCAGACGCTCCCAATAGGCTTCGACACGCGGACGGCGTTGCTCCTTCGTTGTATTGACGCAGGTGGCAGGGGAGAGGTATGTGAACTCCTGCAAATCATCCAGGATGCGAATCTTCGCCTTCGGAAATCTGGCCATCGTTGGCAGAGCTGTGTCCTGCGCTCTTTGGAACGGGGACACGAAGATGGTATCTGGCTCTACCTTCCATTGACGCGCTAGGTCTTCTGCCTGGCGTTTCCCTTTTTCCGTCAGAGGAATCGTCCGATGATCTTCTGTCGGCAGTCCTGCATTTCCAGCACTCTCTCCATGCCGAACAAGGTATAAATGAATCGCCATCCAGATTCCTCCCCATCAAAACTCCATATCCTGAATCATACGGTCAAGGAACTTGCTCAGCGGCATATTCGCCCGCATCGCAAGCTCCTTGATTTTTTCATAGTTTTCCTTTTTCAGGGTAATCGTTGTCGAGACTCTTGCTCCGCGCTCCTTCTTCTTCTGCGGAAAAGCTGCAAAGAAGTCCTTCTTACAGAAGTTCTTCTTTGCCCAACGTTCTGCTTCCATCGGCGTCATTGGCTCGATGTCCCACGAAGAATCTGCTACGGAATAGAGGAAGTACTCGCCTGTCCGCTTCTTGTAAAGCTTCTTCTGCATTTCCATTCCCGCTTCTTCCGCGCTATCCGCAGTTCCGACGAGAAGAGCGCTATCCGTATCATATCTGCGACCTCGAATCTGCTTCACCAAGTATCATCATCTCCATTTCCTCATAGATGTTTTCGGTAGATATCAACGAGGAACGCATCAATGGCTTCCTCGTCTGGATTGTCAGGAAGAGGGGAGTCCCGATAGGCTTCTTCAATTGCTTTCTCGTACCCATCGACCCTCTCGAAAATCTCGGCCATCGTGACATCGCCAGAACGTATACCGCGCAGAAGAGGAAGCTCTTTCTCGCGATACGTATGCACGCCGTTTCCCTTCAAGATGTCGATGCCTGTGAGGTAGAGGCGCACGAGGTGCATCGCATGCTTTCGCAGGTGCGGCACATCCTTCCTCTTGTTCCGCTTGTTGAGCTTGCCATAGTTCCGCAGCATGTTCGTGATGTCGTTATTGAGCTCCAGAAATTTTCGCAGAGGAACGCCGTCGATATGGATTGAGGTCAGGATTTCCTCTTGCTCGGCATCCGCAGCCTTCCCGATGGAGAACATCACGCTTCCACCCTGCATCTCATACTGCTCCTGCATCTTCCGCATCATGGACTCCAGCGACTTCTTGATGTGCTCCTCCTGCTCTACGGGCGTGCTGCCATCATGGCAGAGTGCATTCTGGATGCGCCGAAGCTGTGCCGTCGCATACCCTGTGAAGGTCACATACGCCCGTTTCGACAAGAACAAATCCACATGCTCCCGCAGGAGCTTGCCAATGTCATTCGCGTAATAGACATGCTCTGGCTTCGTCCCCAGCATCTCGATGACGTTCGGGTTGCACGCCTTGCAGAGGCTGACAAACTTGCGGAGGGAATAGATGACCGTGTCCGTCGCTCTTTCTTCCACCTGCTCGAAAGACTTCCCACCATAGATTTCCTCAGGGCGTTCCAGCGCCACGCCCCGGATGTCTGTATCCGACGTCTCCACATCCGTTCCGTATGCCCGCGAACCGCTGAGGGTCAGATAGCAGATGCGGCTTCCCAGATGCGGATTCGTCCGCAAAAAATCATAATGGGGGAGTGATGCCAAAAGATTCCATGAGTTCATCTCTCATTCCTCCTAGAAACATCCTGTCACGATAAGCGAAGCTCTTGTGAACCATCCATGTTTCTGTATAGTGTTTCTCCTTTGTTTCCCTAAAGTTTCTTTCTTGAACTGCAAAAAGGCGACTGCCGTCGCCCGAGAGAAACATCAGCCAAGTGCCAGCACCGCATCTTCGATGGCAGGAATGTCATCCAGCTCCTGCTTCCTGCCGCTCAACATGAACGCGTATGTTGCGAAGATGGTGGCTCCGTAGCAGCGGATGTCCTTGCAACGCTCGAAGATGAGTGCCAGATCATGCTCCGAGCAGGTCTTGTAGTATTCAAGATGCGCCGTCGCCAGCTTCTTGAAATCCTTGAGCAAGGACTTCTTCTGCACGTCTTCGTGCTCCATCGTGTAGGCGATGTCATGCTCTACAGCTTCAACTACTTCGTCGCGAAGATTCTTCTTCATGTTCATCATCTTCCGTTCCTCCAATCCATCAGCCATGCACGCGCTCGGCGTAGTACGAATCTTCCATGAGCTCGTCACTGATAGGGACATTTCCTTCCACCAGTTCCAGATAGCGGCGCTCATACGTTGGGTGGTCGCCGAACGTATCGTCTGGGGCAAAGACCGCTTCATTGATATAGAACTTGCCTTCCTTGTCCATATCGACATGTACTGCCGAGACGGTCGTGCTCTCGTCCATCCAGATTTCACCGTTTTCGTCGATGAACCAGCCTTTCGGCAGCTTGTAGATGTTGCAGACCAGCGTCTTCTCGTGGTCAATCATCTTGTGCTCCGTGCCATCCGCATCCTTGACCGTTCGGAACGCTGGTCATGCCCACCATCCCGTGTCTTTCTGGAACATCTTGATTTCATCCATGCTTCTTCCTGCGATTGCCATGATGCTTCCTCCCTAAAATCAAGCTTATCTTCTCACGCCGGGGCGTGCATATTCCATCTCTTTGCGGAATGCCTCATTGAGGCCTAGGATTGCCTCAGCGCCCTCGTTGAGATCATCCAGCGCAATCTGCAACAACTCAGAACGGTCTCTCGGACTGACTTCTGCCTCTGCCTGGGAAAGCGAGAAGTTCGCATGCACCAAGCCATAATCCTCGACGACCTTTCTCGTTTCCTTCATCTGCTGTTCCAGCATTTCAAGTGACCTCGGGTTCGCAACGTAGCCCTTGGCCTCCTTCATGTAATCCATGATACTCCCGCTCCCTTCATTCGGCAAGGACGCGCCAAGCCTTGTATACGAATTTGTCCGAGCAATCCCAGATGTCATAGATGACGCCATCGACGCTCACGGACAAGTGGTTTGCCATCTGGAGGATGTAGCGCCCTTCGTTATGTGCCTTGACGAATGCCGTCCCATCCTTCCAGAGATGCTTTCCCTTGCGGATGGTCTGGACAGGCTCGACCTTCTGCTTTGCGAGGTAGGGCTTCCAGCATTCATCCGCATCCATGATGGTCGCTTCCTGACGGGCGAGTGCCGTGAGCTCGTCGAACACCTGATACCACGTCTTGTCGAAAGCAATCGCAAAAGCGCGAATGACGCAGTCTCCCGTCTCGTTCTTCTTCGGGTTCGCATTGTAATAGACCTGATGCTTCCCGCGAGACGGCTTCTTCAGCTCGTGATTCTTCATGCCTGATACAAGCTCCAAAGCGTCCTTTTTCATACCTATCCGCCTCCTGATGCTTTCATTGTATCAGATTCCTATATCAAAGTCAAGATTTTTATATGAAAAGTGAGTCCGTGCATTTTGTCTTTTTGAACGTCTGCAACAAATAAAGAAAACCAGCTGGGGCTTCCTAGTAATCTATAAGAAGAGAAGGGGAGTGCATCATCACCAAACCTCTGAATCTCCTGTTTCCCCTTCTCCGTGGATGTACTGTATCAAATCCCTTCATTCCTTCTTTCTCGGGGAGGCGAGAATTCATGATTTACCAGTGCCCTGTGTGCGGCCACGAACAAGATCATGACGGCACTTGTGACTGTTGCGGTGCCGAAGTACGTCACTAATCTCTTTTCTCATTTCTGGAGGGGGAGCATGGAGCATCGAACGCCCATGCTCCCTTTCCGTATCCAGATTCATGGAGGCTTCTGCATGATTTCAAAAGAACGACTCCTTTTCCAAGCATACATCCTCCGCAGGGACGAGCGCGTCCAACAGTATGCCATGATCTTCCTCGGCTGCGTCATCTCTGCCATCGGCATCAACATGATGCTCACGCCGCTCTCGCTTCTGGCAGACGGGGCGGTCGGCATCGCCGGCATCTTCTACCTGACGCTCGGCATCCCTGTTTCCATCACGCTTCTCGTCATCAACATCCCGCTCTTCTGGATTTTCCGCAACCAGCTGACGCGGCAGTTCCTGCGGCTTTCCATCTTCGGGTTTATCGTCTATACCATCATCCTGGAAGGATCGAGCGGCATCCTCGCAACTCATCTTCCGACGCAAGACCTGTTCCTGGCCGCTCTTTTCGGCGGCGTGCTCAACGGCGTCGGCTGCGGCTTCGTATTCCGCGCCAACGCTTCGACCGGCGGGGTAGACCTCGTGGGAGCAGTCATCAAGAAGAAGTATGGCATGGACATCGGAACGACCTGCTTCATCGCGAATGCCATCCTCGTCGTCATCGCTATGGCCGTCCTTTCCGTCGAGGTGGCTCTGTATACGCTCTTCTCGATGTATGTCACCGGCATTCTCACCAACCGCACGATTGACGGCCTCAACACGAAGAAAGTGCTCCTGATCATCTCCAAGAAATATGCTGCCATCAGCAACGCCATCATATCCAATGTCGAGCGGAGCACGACGCTCATCAAGGCAGAAGGCGGATTTTCCTCCAAGGATACGAAAATCGTGCTCGCCGTTGTTTCCATGTCCCAGATTGCGGAAGCCCGCGAAATCCTCAAGCATATCGACAAGCATGCGTTCCTGCTGATTCTTGATGCAGCCGATGTCAAAGGAGCCAGCTTCACGAAAACCTCTGGACAGAAAAAATTTCGCATGCTCCGCCATTATCTCCAGGAACATCCACGAAAATGAAATTCTTCTTGCTCCTCACAATTCGGGATGCTATACTTTTGAAAGAAAGAGAGATATTGTTCTTCCTTAGAGCCTAGAGACCCTTGCGATACGGAAGTCGCAAGGGTCTCTCTCTATCCGTTGTATTCCCAGATAATTCGTGATATAATTTAATAAGGCGAAGTATAAGGGAACATATTTGTAAAAGGAGTCGAGCATCATGGAAGAACTTTCCATCCCCATTCTTCGGGAGAACCAGAAACTTTCCGTGCAGCAGATGAAGGACATCATCACCGAGCACTACCCTGAGGGCATTCCTAGAGGGCTTCGCATCCGCTTCATCGGCGAACCTTCCTTCAATCGGAATACCAGCATGTTCCTCATCCGCATGGCAGAGTATGGCATCTTTCCGATTATCTCTACCATCCTTCCATCCTCAGATGAATGGAAGTTCCCGTACGTCAACGAGGCCATCAACATCCTTAATGAGGAGTACAACGGCACAAACGGCGTCCTCAAACTTCTTATTGGTAGCACCTCCGAGAAGGCCAGGAAGACCATGTACGGTGCGGTTCGCACGCTCTCTGACTTCTCAAAGAGCATCAAGCACTTCCCGAAGCTCAAGAATGACGGCAAGATTGTCATCACGCTCTCTCCAGAGCATGCCATTGACGCAACGAAGCTCACGCATTTCTTCGATCCCGTCGATTTTGCCGTCGAGGTGCGGAGCGAAGACAGTGCCCTCGACCTCGATTACACCGACATCGAAAAATCCATCAAGAAAGCAGGATTCGAGCTTTATTACGAAGACAATGATGACGACTGATTGAAACAGGAGGAAAACTCTCATGAATCTTTTTCACATCCTGATTGCTGGCGCTCTTACCGCGTCATTCCTCTTCTCACTGCCAGAATACGCCTTTGCTTCCGCAGATGCTTCCTCCTATCGGATTGTGTACGATGATGCTTATGACGATGCTACGCTCTATCATCTCTTGCAGGAGAAGTATCAGTCGGCAGCCTCATCCCCAGATGCGGAAGTCCACGAAGATGCATCTTCCCTCTTGAAAAGCTATGTTCTCCGCTCGCATTCCCAAGTTGAATATCTCATTGACCACGGCGATTTTATCGAGGATATTGTGATATTCCATCGATCGGGTAAGAAGGGAACCCTCGCAAAAGTCCGCCAGCTTGCCTATGAGAACGGAGAGAATTATATTTCTTCGTATTACTTGAAATGAAAAATACCGCATGCTATACTCGAAGTAAGTCAAATGTTAAGCGCTGGTTTTTGAAATGATTCCCTGCACGGACTCATTCGGATGCGCTTCAAGTCTAACGGCGAAAGAGCCTCACCAGAAATGGCGAGGCTTTTTCGTTTATCTTAGTATCTTTTCTGCCTTTCAAAAAACTATCTGGAATCTAGTTTGTTTCCTTCTCATATTTCTTGTATGTTTCCTTTTAGTTTCTCTTTTGATGCTTGCTAGTTTTATATTTTACCTCTTCCTGAAGTCATATCG
>Ga0256406_1001245_pt1 | contig 42125 bp, 38 predicted proteins | sample RumenRJG_03DNA_FD_185986 | JGI IMG/M metagenome (GOLD analysis project Ga0256406, IMG submission 185986) | Bovine rumen microbial communities from Lethbridge, Alberta, Canada - RJG_03 | ecosystem: Host-associated > Mammals > Digestive system > Stomach > Rumen | place: Canada: Alberta | collected... | reverse complement strand
GACTTCCTTCAGATTCCACCTCGCGATGGACACCCTTGTCTCTCTGGCTGGGCAGTTCCCACTACTAGGGTCTGCTAGGGACTTGCACCCATTAGCCGATATACATGCTAGTCGAACCAAAAAAAGGGTGTCGTTTGAACGACATCCTTCCTGAAAGTGCTTTTTATCAAAATTTTTTCGTGACCCGCATGGGGTTCGAACCCATGACCCCAACATTAAAAGTGTTGTGCTCTACCAACTGAGCTAGCGGGTCTATACCAGACTTACTATAGATTGAGCCAAAAAGATATGGCAAAATACCTTGAATTAAATATTTACATCGTAGATGAGTGATGCGGCTCTTTCTATAAGCGAGTGCAAAGGTACAATCTTTATTTCATATAACCAAAGAAAACAATCAAAAAAATATTTTTGTGATACAAGATTTGAAAAGTTGACTTAAAAAAGGTGAGGGGAATAGACATCTCGTTTGGTATTATATAGGGTAGGGAAAAAGAAGATGATAACATATACTAAAATAAAATAAGGTCTGACGATTAATGAAAAGGACTATTAGTAGAATTTAAGATAATCATGAACAAAACAATTGTAGCGTTAAGTTAATAAGTAGACAAGAATATGTATATGCAAATAAGAAAGGACAAGAATCGGTTAACGATGATGAAATACAACATATATAAGATTACAAAAGAAATACGAAATAAAAGGAGAAGACAAGAGTAACGAAAGCTTGACAAAAGTATAGGACAAGAGTACAAAAACAACATGCTTAATTATAGAAGGAGAGGGTTGAGCATAAAGACAACATGTTTGATTATGAAACAGGGGCATCTTTAAGACGTTCTACATAAACTTAGATGACTATATGCAAAAGAGCATCCCACAGAACTAACTGTTACAAGGTGAGCAAATATTGGCAATGACATGAAAAAGAAGGAATTGAATAGTAAAAATAGTTAAATAACTCGCCAAAAAAGATATATTTTTCTCTTCTGTTAAGGCACACAAAAACTTTAACGTTTGTTTACAGTCTATAATCATCTAATAATCAATAAGTTACAAAAAAGTTACAGAACAAGGCAAAAAAAGTTGGAAAAAAATTATCGTCGTATTAAAAAAACGCTTACCTTTGCAGTGTTTTAATAAACAAATGATTGTTTTACAGATTTAAAAAAGCAAAGAAAATGAAGAAATTAGTTTTAATGTTCGTAGCTGTTGCAGCTATCTCTTTCGCATCTTGTGGTAACAAGTCTAACGCTAGCGCTAACGCTGATTCTACAGCTGATAGCGTAGCTACAGTTGACAGCGCAGCTGATTCTACAGCTGACAGCACTGCTACTGACAGCGCAGCAGCTCCTGCAGACAGCGCAGCAGCTCCAGCAGACAGCGCTAAGTAATCTTAGCTCTACGAACTGAAAAAAGAGAGAAATGCCTCTGGCTCTTGGGAGTCAGAGGTTTTTTTGTATCTTTAAGTTCGCTAAAACAGTCAAGACCTAGACAGAGAGCCTTAATCGTCATGTCAAGAATAGTTTTCCTACTAACATTTTTATTATCAGGAGGAATAGTTATGTCACAAAACATCCGACCTGCAGCAGTTGCAGGACAATTCTATGCAAAAGACCGTAATACATTACTAAGCGACTTAAAGGCATGCTATGACAGAGCAAATAATATCGCCCCACTCAGCAAAGACGAAGAAACACAAAACGAAATAGCACGTGCCGTAATTGTACCACATGCCGGATATGTATTCTCCGGAGCCATAGCTGCATCTGCATTTACGCGAATAAATGCCAATCAGCACTATGATCACATCTTTCTCATTGGTCCTTCACATCATGTTGCCTTCGATGGAGCATCTGTTCCAACAGCCTACAACGCTTATCAAACTCCACTTGGAAATGTTCCTGTAGATACAAATATATGCAAGGAACTTATCAGCGAAAATACGGTCCTTTCATATAAGCCTGCAGCTCATGACAGAGAGCATTGCCTAGAAGTTGAATTACCATTCCTGCAATACCGAATGAAGTATATGCCCCCGATAATACCAATTATTATAGGGACACAAGATCTGACGACACTAAAGAAAATTGCCATTGCTTTACAACCTTACTTTACCGACAATAATCTTTTTGTTATAAGCAGTGATTTTAGCCATTACCCATCATATACAGATGCGGAAAAGGTAGATACAAATACTCAACAAGCACTAGAGTCAGGACGACTAAACGACTTTATTTCAGCCTTGTACAGAAATGATTCAATGCAAATTCACAACCTTTATACGAGTGCTTGTGGACAAAGCGCAATATCAGTACTGCTCATGCTTGCGCAAGACAAGAGTGGCAATACCGACAACATGGCGCCAGGATTAAAGCTACACCACATAGCCTATCTTAACTCTGGAGATTCACCATACGGCGGGAAATCTGAAGTAGTAGGCTATCACTCTTTTGTGTTAAGTGAAGAAGGAAAAGTGAATAAGGAAGAAACAAATGATTTTAGACTGAGTGAGAATGACAAAAAACAACTCCTGAATGTGGCATGGAACGCTATTTCGCTAGCTAACCAACATAAGACAGTCAATCCAACGAATGTATTCAATCGCAAACTTGGTGCTTTCGTTACGTTGACGAAGCATGGTAGGCTACGTGGCTGTATTGGCCACTTCGGTGAGGATATTCCTCTGGTAGAAGTTGTTACTGAGATGGCACATGCCGCTGCATTCGAAGACCCACGATTCCAACCTGTACGTGAGGACGAACTTAAAGACATCTCATTAGAGATAAGCGTATTGACTCCTTTGAAACGAATTCACGATATTACTGAATTCCATTATGGCGAAGAGGGCATATATATGCGAAAAGGTTATCATAGTGGAACCTTCCTGCCGCAAGTAGCCGACGAAGTCAACTGGACGAAAGAAGAATTTCTCGGACACTGCGCACAGGATAAAGCTGGAATAGGGTGGAATGGCTGGAAGACAGCAGAACTATACACCTACAAAGCTCTCAGATTCTCGTCTGATGACTGTAACAAATAGAAAGAAGTCCAAATATGCACAAATCTTTATATACCACAGAACTTGAGAATGGAGGCACGAGATGCACTCTCTGTCCTCACGAATGCATCATAACTAATGGCAGTATTGGCATTTGTCGCTCACGAAAGAATATCAACGGACAACTTTATGCCATGACGTACGGACATCCATGCGCTATAGCTGATGATCCCATAGAAAAGAAGCCGCTAGCTGAATGGAATCCCGGAAGCCGATGCCTGTCGATAGCCTGTACAGGTTGCAACCTAAGATGCCCAAACTGTCAGAATTACAGTATCTCGCAAGTAACACCAACTGAAGTGCCCAGCTACGAACTCCAGCCTGAAGACATAGTCTCTATAGCTATTAAACACCATCTTCCAACAATAGCATACACCTACACAGAGCCTCTCACTTGGTATGAATACATGTATGACACTGCACGGCTGGCTCATAAGCAAGGTCTGAACAATGTGCTTGTCAGTGCCGGATATGTCAACGAGAAACCATTGCGGGAACTGGCTGAATATCTTGACGCTGCCAACATTGACCTGAAGTCTTTCTCTGATGATACCTATAGGAATTTCAACAAAGCAACACTAGAGCCAGTCCTACGTACATTACTCATACTCAATGAGATGAATATTCACTTAGAGATAACTCTTCTGCTTATTCCCGGAATAAATACAGATGAGAATATGCAGCACAAGATGTTCCACTGGCTAACTACAAACGGTTTATCACATTGTCCACTACACATCTCACGTTTCTTTCCAACATATAAGATGCGCAACTCAGAACCTACACCACTCTTACAGATGCGACAAGCACAAAGCATTGCCCACGAAGAAGGTGTAGAACATGTTTATCTCGGGAATGTTTAATAAAGCAGTCCGAACTAAGATTCAGTTCAAATCCGAATCCCGCTTAAAACCTCTCCATCCGGGCAATCATCGTCCGGCAAAGTTCTGACCGTCACAAGACCATCTTCGTATGTAGCCAGAGTAGGGGGATTACCTCCTTTTGGGAAAGTAATACTTCCTGTATTGCAGAACAGAGTTCCTTCCTCATTCTTATCCAATTGCCATAAATGAGTGTGACCATAAAATACAGCATCGAAATGTCCGGGGGGCAGTACTTCACGATTGTAGACATGGCCATGGGTAAGGAACAACCGTCGTCCTTCATCTACAACAAGGGCATAATCAGCCATCATCGGAAATTTCAACAACATTTGATCGACTTCAGCGTCACAGTTTCCACGGATAGCCACAATTTGTGAAGCTAAAGGATTCAGTCTGGCAACAATACCCTTAGCATTAATTCCTTCGGGAATACTATTCCTAGGTCCATAGTTAAGGATGTCGCCGAGTATGAACAACATATCGAAATTACCACGTTCGTAATAAGCCAGTGCCCTCTCTAGCCTAGGCAAACTGCCATGTATATCACTGATGATGAGATATTTCATAATGAAAGACTGATGAAGAAAGAAAAACGATGAATAATTTTGTTTTGTCAGCTAATTGCCGTACCTTTGCGCTCAGATAATTATAGCTATAACATATTAATATATTATGACACCATTAATCGCATTCGTTGCATTCGTTGCAGTAGCCCTCATTGGTTGGGGATTCATAGAACTCCGCAACCGCAATTTCCACTTTACTCACTCTAAGGAAGAGCAGCATGGTTGGGACGAGATTAACGAGGCTTACGAAGAGAACGGCGAGAAAGAATTAAACCTTCACGACCTTCTCCAGCGCAACAGTACAAAGGGTTATAAGGCAGTGTAAGAATCAACTTACAACTGAAGCCATTACAAGGCCTTCCGTAGTTTACGGATGGCCTTGTTTCGTATCTGGCGCACCCGCTCACGTTTCAGTCCCATAGCCTCACCAATCTCTGCCATAGTGAATGCCGCAGAACCTATTCCGAAGTATCGGCTTATCACCTCACGCTCACGATCATCAAGGACATTAAGCTTATCCTTTAATTCATCGTAAGTTTCTGAGTCTTCCAGACTTAGGTCAGCTCGCTTAACGTCTTTGTTTACGAGGACACTCAACAAATTGAATGCAGTCTTCGACCCTAGTGGAATAGGTTCGTCAACCGACACCGGCATCTTACGTTTCTTTGTCTCACGAGTAGCCTCCGACCGTGGTACACGGTATAGTCCAGCCTGCTGCTCAATAGCCTGCTCCATAGCATGGCGAATGAAAGGGGCAGCATAGCTGACGAACCGTTTACCCTTGGACGGATCAAACTTGCGTGATGCATCTACCATTGCCATATTTCCCTCGCTAATGAGGTCGTCCATGGCAACACCACGTCCGGCATATTGCTTAGCCATCGTAACAACATATCCTATATTGCCGGTTACGAGTTTATCTCTTTCGTTTTGCATTTCCAAATAATTTAAGGTTTACTATGGTCAATGGAAAATCCCACATTATTTAAAATAATACAGGAAAGTTGCAATGCCCTTAAGGGCGAACTTCTTCTGGTTCTCGATCATCAACTGGAACTTAATCTGCGCCTTGCAGATTCCTCGAAGATTCTCAATGTCATAGAGGCTTGCCACAAGTCTTACCCTTGAACCCGAAAGTACAGGCTGTCCGAATTTCATTTGGTCCATGCCATAGTTAACAAGCATTTCCACATTATTTACCTGAATGAGTTGTTGCCAAAGGTACGGCAGCAACGACAGCTGCAGATAACCATGAGCTATTGTCTGATGATAAGGACTTTCTTTCTTGCAACGCTCAGGGTCAGTATGAATCCACTGATGGTCGAGAGTAGCATCAGCAAACTTATTAATCATATCCTGGTCGATGGTTACCCAATCAGACACACCTATCTGCTCGCCCTTGTGTGAGGCAAATTCATCGTATGAGTTAACAACTAATTTTCCCATTTTCCTGTTGGATTGTTATTCGTTTAAAATTTTACGCAAAGTTAAGACAAAGTAGCGAGATTACAAAGAAAACTCTTCATTTCTTTTCCGGTTGTTCTGAAATAAATTGCTGCAAATATTTGGAACTACTAAAAAAATGTCGTAAATTTGCGCAAACAAACGACACATCGCAAAAAGCTGAACAAGATACTAACAAACTCCCAACAAAGAAACTAACAATAACTCACTTATGACATTACTAATGATTGTTGAGCTCATAGTTGTCCTTGTGGCTCTATGGATAGGTGCTCGTTATGGCTCATTAGCCCTTGGCGTCATTTCCGGCATAGGTCTTGCCGTGCTCGTTTTTGGTTTTCATCTCAGACCAGGCAACCCACCTACCGACGTAATCTACATCATAATCGCAGCAGTAACCTGCGCCGGAATACTGCAAGCCTCCGGCGGTATGGACTGGATGATACAGATAGCCGAGAAGATGCTCCGCAAGCATCCGAACCGCATCACTCTTCTTGCCCCTCTAACGACATTCTTCCTGACCATACTCGTAGGCACAGGCCACGTGGTGTATACCCTTATGCCAATCATTTGTGATATAGCGTTGCAGAAAGGTATCCGTCCGGAGCGTCCATGTGCAATAGCTTCCATATCGGCACAGATAGGTATAACCTGTTCGCCTATAGCAGCGGCTGTAGTAGCATTCTCAGCAATATCGATCGACAACGGGTTCAATGTCAGCAATGTGCAGATAATCATGGTCACCATTCCTGCCTGTCTGCTCGGTATTCTTGGTGCTGTAGCCTATAGTTGGAACCGTGGACTGGACCTTGACAAAGACCCGAAATTCCAGGCTAAGCTCCGTGACCCTAAACAGTATGCATACATCTACGGCTCTAACGCAACCACACTCGACAAGAAGATTCCACAGCACTCCAAGAATGCCGTTTACATCTTCATGGCAACACTTGTAGTAATTGTCTTCATTTCCGTTTGCCAGATGTTCGGTGTCAACCTTCTGCCTTCCTACAAGAATATAGCGGCAGTAAGCCATGTTGAATCAGCGACATTCGCCGAGCAGAGCATAGACACAATAGCCGTTAAGTCATTTGCTCTTAATGGCAAAGACACTTTGTGGCTGCCTACAGAGCGCGACGTTACTCAAGCCGAACAGAAAGGACTTTCCATAGAGCACGTTGTCGACACTGTGACAATAGCTGCCTCATCAGGAGCTGCCGGAAGTAACGGAGGAAATGTCAATATTGACGCCAAAAAGCTCGTGAAGGGCGGTATCAGCATCGACGGACTAACAAAGACCAGCGACAAGCCTCTGTCAATGAACATCGTCATCCAGATTCTCATGCTTACGGCATGTGCCTTGATGATTATATTCTGCAAGGCAAAGCCAAAGGTCGCTGTTTCAGGACCTGTATGGCAAAACGGTATGGTGGCAGTAGTGGCTATCTATGGCATAGCATGGATGTCGAACACATATTTCGACAATTACCAGGCTGAGATGCAGACATTGCTGGGCGGAATTGTGAAAGACTATCCATGGTCAATAGCATTTGCGTTCTTCGCCGTTTCGGTCCTGATTAACTCTCAGGGAGCTGTTGTCGTTTCCATGTTGCCACTGGCTTACTCGCTTGGCATACCGGGATGGATCTTGCTGGGTGTGATGCCTTCGGTATACGGTTATTTCTTCATTCCTAACTATCCGTCAGACATCGCGACTGTCAACTTCGACAGATCGGGTACAACGGTAATTGGTAAATATCTGCTCAACCATTCGTTCATGGCACCGGGATTGATACATGTTGTAACAGCTACAATATGTGGACTTGGCATAAGTTATGCCTATCACTTCTGGTTCGGTTTGTACTAAAATAAGAAATGCCCGGTTACAGCCATGTTTGTAATCGGGCATGTTTTATAACTTAAAAGGGTATCTTTCACGTAGTGAAAGATACCCTTTTACAATGTAATTCGGTATGTTTTGGCAACCCATTAGCCATCAATGAGTTGCGAAAAGCCACAAATCAGTTCATTTTGTCAATCATTTTTCAGTTGCTAGTTCACCGAGATAGCTGTCCTTGAAGCCGAGGAAGTAAAGCACTCCGTCGAGTCCAATAGTAGAAATGCTCTGGTGAGCTGTTGCCTTTACCTTTGGTTTAGCATGGAAAGCGATACCAAGACCAGCCTCGTTAATCATCGGGAGGTCGTTGGCTCCATCACCTACAGCGATTGTCTGAGCGAGGTTGATCTTCTCGACCTGAGCAATAAGCTTAAGTAGCTCTGCCTTACGGTGACCGTCGACAATCTCGCCGACATAATGACCTGTAAGCTTTCCGTCCTCACCGATTTCCAGCTCATTGGCATAAACGTAGTCGATACCATACTTACGCTGCATATACTGACCGAAGTATGTAAATCCTCCCGAGAGAATTGCTATCTTGTAGCCACTGGTCTTAAGCACCTTCATCACCTTGTCAACACCCTCAGTTATAGGAAGATGCTCGGCAATGTCCTGCATTACGCTGGCATCGAGTCCTTTCAGCAGAGCCACACGGCGTGTGAAACTCTCCTTGAAGTCGATCTCACCACGCATAGCCGAAGCTGTGATAGCGCTGACCTGGTCGCCGACACCTGCACGCTTTGCAAGCTCGTCAATGCACTCAGTCTGAATGAGAGTAGAGTCCATATCGAAGCAGATAAGACGGCGCATGCGGCGATACATATCATCCTTCTGCAAAGAGAAGTCAAAACCCATATCCGATGACAACTTCATCAGCTCTGACTGCATCTTCTGACGGTTGTCAGGGTCACCACGAAGAGAGAACTCTATGCATGAGCGATTATTCTTGTCCGGATGCTTGATGCTCACGCGACCGGTCAGACGGCGGATAGCATCAATGTTAAGACGCTGCTCGGTTATGACGCTCGAAGCCGCAAAGATCTGCTGGGCTGTCAGTTCACGTCCGATAAGAGTAAGGATATAGCGGTGCTTACCCTGACGGCCTACCCATGCCTCATAGTCATCATCACTGATAGGCTGGAACGTTATGTTCACGTTGAGGTCGTTGGCAGCGAAGAGGAGTTCGCGCATTACCTGACCGGAAACCATTACATCGGCACGAATAAGTACGCCCAGTGACAAAGTCGAGTGAATATTGGACTGGCCAATATCAAGGACTGTAGCGTCATACTTAGCCAGAACTTTCATTACGTCGGCAGTCAGTCCCGGACGGTCGATACCGGCAATGCTGATGAGGATTTGCTCCTCTTTGTGTACATTGAGTTGTTCCATTGTTGATAATAAGTGAAGTTTAATGTTTGCTAAATAGTCCGAAGAGCTCGGCGTCAATCTGGTCGGCAATGCGTCCGAAGTCACGTGGATTATTCAGGAAATCGCAATTGTCGCCCTCGACGACTATCAGCCTGCCCTTGTAGTTACGAATCCACTCCTCATAGCGGTCGTTAAGACCCTTAAGATAGTCGATTCTTATCGTTTGTTCGTAGCTTCTTCCACGTTTCTGGATATTTCCGATAAGGCGTGGTACTGACGAACGTATATAAATCATGAGGTCGGGGAGTTTCACAAGAGAGATCATCAAATTGAAGAGATCTGTATAATTGTCGAAGTCGCGGTCGGACATCAGTCCCATATCATGCAGATTAGGTGCGAAGATACAGGCATCCTCAAAGATAGTTCTGTCCTGAACTATCGTTTTGTCGGAGCGTGAGATCTCGACAACATCCTTGAATCTCTTATTAAGGAAATATATCTGAAGATTGAACGACCACCGTTTCATGTCATGGTAGTAATCTTCGAGATATGGGTTATTGTCGACGGGCTCATACTGCGGTGACCATCCATACCGTTTTGCCAGCATAGTGGTGAGAGTTGTCTTGCCGCTTCCTATGTTTCCTGCTATTGCTATATGCATTGTTTAAATCTTTTTCGATGATAATAGTTACTTTTCTCAATTGGATAGGCTGGGGGAGTCGGCAAAGAGTCCGAAGAGCTCAGAATCTATCTGGTCGACAATCCGACCTAAATCTCGTTTGTTATGCTGGAAGTCCAAATTGTCGACGTCTATAACAAGTTTGGGAGCCGGGTACTTATTGAGAACAAAATCATCATAGAGTTTATTGAGGTTCTCCAAATAGTCTATCGGCATACCTTGCTCAAAACTCCTGCCACGATTCTCGATATTGGCGACCAAATGCTGCAATGACGCACGCAAATAAATGAGCAATCGGGGATAATTGACTCGCATCATAATCGATTCGAACAACTCCATATACGTAGAGAAATCGCGGTCGTCGAGATAGCCCATGTTATGATTGTTGGCAGCAAATACATAAACGCCCTCGAAAATGGATCGGTCCTGAATGATAGTGTTCTTTGCCTTTGCTATTTCCAACATATCACGGAAGCGCTCCTTAAGATAGAATACTTCCATGGCAAACGACCAGCGTGGTATGTTACGGTAGTAGTCCTCAATATAAGGATTATTGACTACTGTCTCATATCTAGGCTCCCATCCATAGTGCTTTGCCAACAGTTGGGTGAGTGTAGTCTTTCCACTTCCGATATTTCCTGCGATTGCAATATGCATTTTCCGGTATGAACAATTAACGTCCAACTATTATCCAAGATATTTCATAAGTATCCGAGCATTGCCAGACTGGCGAATCTTCTCGATACTCTTCTCTCTGATCTGACGGACACGCTCACGGGTGAGCCCCATCTCTGCGCCTATCTCTTCCAGTCCCTTCTCATGGCAGCCTATACCGAAACACTGCTTTACGATTTTCAGTTCGCGGTCTTTCAGGACTTTCTTAAGGACATCGTCAAGATCGGAAGCCATAGACTCGAAATCGACACCTTTATCAGTGCGGCTGTCATCATCAGATGCGAGCATGTCGCTCATGGAATTGGTATCATCGTCAGAGAAAGGTGCATCAATACTCATGTGATGACCATCGGCATTCTGGCTCTGACGAATCTTCAATTCGTCAATACCGGTAATTTCACTGAGCTCATGGATAGAAGGGCGACGACCGTTCTTCTGTACAAATTCGGCTGTCACCTTATTAATCTGGCTCATTGCGCCCACCTGATTCAACGGCAGGCGAACGATACGGCTCTGCTCGGCAATAGCCTGAAGAATACTCTGGCGAATCCACCAAACAGCATAGGAAATGAACTTAAAGCCACGGGTCTCGTCAAATTTCTCAGCTGCCTTCACCAATCCGATATTTCCCTCATCAATAAGGTCGGTTAGTGACAAGCCCTGATGCTGGTATTGCTTGGCAACACTGACAACAAAACGAAGATTTGCCTTGATGAGCTTTTCCTTAGCCCGTTCGCCTTTGGCTCCGCCCTTGTGGATGGTCTGAGCGAGCTCAATCTCTTCCTCAAGACTGACCATTGGCTCACGTCCTATTTCCACAAGATATTTGTCCAGCGCCTCACTGGAACGGTTGGTAATGCTCTTCTGAATTTTTAGCTGTCTCATTCTTTTCCTTGTAAACGGCACATAGTTCATGCTCACATTTATGGGATGAACTAATCCAAAATAATGTATTAATACCTTTAATTGCACCTATTTATATATAGGGGTACTTTCGAAAGCGGGTGCAAAGGTAATGCTTTTTATTTAGAAAAACGAAGAATCCTTTCTGATTATTGCCTTTTCTGAAGACTTTTTTCTTATAAACAAAAAAAACTTCCGTTATCAGCATGATTGCTGACAACGGAAGCTATATCCGGTTTCATTTATTTATATCGGCTGTAAGAAGAGTCACTCTTCGTCTGGTTTTGCAAGGTATGGCTTCAACTTCTCAAGAGGGATAGTAAAAGTAGGCAAACCTAGAGCATGAGGTCCTATCTCAAATTCCTGATAAACGAACTTGACACCATCGGCTGTGAGATATGGATTCGAAGATGGCAGAGGAATCTGTCCGTCACTCATGAAAGTTCCTCCATTGACCAAATCATCAACGGTCGTTTCGGAGCCATTATCCTTTAGGTACTGTTCCAGTCCTTCACGCAGAAGGGGTTGCATCTGGTCGACCATAAACGGATCCAAATCTATAACAATCCTTGAGCCATCGCTCTTTCTGAAAGTAGTACCTTCGAGCCAGTAGAGTCCGTGAGCTCCACCTTCGAACTGATAGCAACCAGCCTCATAAGTAACGATAGAGTCGTTCTCACTGACTTTCTTTATTGACGACTGATTAGTCATGTATAAATCCGTTCTCTTGTCATCGCCATAAACAGATTTATAAATGTCCTGAATATCTGCCAGCAGATGTTCGGCATGGAAGTCAACAAGAGCTTTGCCATCAGCAAGGCTACCGGTATAGGTTGCCGGACGAGGTTCACCGTCACCATCAAGGCGAGCCATATAGAAAGACTTCATCTCTTCGGCTATATATGAACGAACGCTGTCGACCAATGCCTGAGGACCATCCGTTGGATAGTCAACAGAAAGTTCAACACTGCAATGTTCGTCACTTGGAGCACGACTTATTGAGTCGGTTGTGAACACAGGATTTTCCGTCACCGTATTGACATTTTGGACTCCCAAAGCTGGTGTTTCAACTCCACTTCCGAGCATCAGCATTATGCTGCATATAAGGTTGGTTATCATAGTACTACGTGATTTAGTTAATGTTTAGCTTACCCCTTCGGTTAAACTAGCACTTTAAGTTCTTTATAATCTCGTCCATCTTCTGCTTTGTCTCTATTCTGGTAGGAACGAGAGGCAGACGGAGGACATTCTCAATCATTCCCATGTCGTTAAGAAGAGACTTAACTCCAGCTGGATTACCATCGACAAACAACAACTTATAAAGTTCAGTAAACTGATGATGAATCTTCAAAGCCGCCGCATACTCGTTATTGAACTCCAGACGAATCATACGGGAGAACTCTTTTGGCAGAGCATTGCCTATGACCGAGATAACACCTACGGCTCCACTGGCAATCATAGAGAATGTCAAAGCATCATCACCGGAAATAACCTCGAAATTCTTTGGCTTGTTCTTTATAATATCGTCCACCTGCTCTAATGAGCCGGAAGCCTCTTTGATGGCAACAACATTTGGGAAGTCATTGGCGATCCTGACAGTTGTTGCAGCCTTCATGTTAACGCCTGTCCTACCCGGGACGTTGTACATCACCAAAGGCAGCGGACTAGCCTGGGCTATAGCCTTAAAATGCTGGTAAAGACCCTCCTGGGAAGGCTTATTATAATAAGGGCAGATGCTGAGGATACCATCTATGCCTGTCCATTCGGTCGATTTTATCTCTTCAATGACAGCACGGGTGTTATTGCCGCCACAATATTTCAGTATTGGAATACGTCCATGATTAACGCTCAGAATAACGTCCGTTATCTTATCCTTTTCTTCCCTTGTCAGACAAGGAGCCTCACCAGTTGTGGCAAGAATGCAAAGGAAGTCGGCACCGTTTTCTATCTGGTAGTCGACCAGGCGAGCCAAAGCCTCATAATCAACTTCGCCATCGCCTTTCATCGGCGTTATCAATGCTATACCAAGTCCGTGAAATATATTCTCCATGTTCCCTCTGTGTTTATGATTACTATCCTGTTTCTTAAAAATATCGGCTGCAAAGATATTATTAAAATGTCAATAAACAAAATGTTTGATTAAAATCTTTCAACCTTTTTAGTTTTTATATTTAACTTTTTTACTTTTAACCTTTATGGTATCATATCCATATTGGAGCAGCAACGGCACACCGACTCCCGCTATTGTATAAAGTATCCAGAATAAATCATCAGCATGCTCATGAACCGTCATGTGGCATCCAATCTCGTCCCATGGCAAACCATAGTACATAATCTTCAAGACACTGACTATCTTATAAGCACAGATATGAAGTATAAAGATTATAAGTGTGTTATTGCCGCAATATATCAGAAATCGTTTTAAGATGCTCTTGTCCTTGATAGTATCTAACCTGCAGCTAATATCGTAAGTAAGTAGAAATCCACAAAAGGCGGGGATTGGTAATGCCAAGACTCGCCGCAAATCGGGATTGAAAACCATTGCTGATGAGTCATAAATGGCAAACAGCAATACTACTGCGAACAATACCACATCAACTGCTATAATACGGAAAGTCTTCTCAGCTGTTTTCTCCCTGAATTTGTTAAGTACCGGCTTGATGAGGAAACCTATTCCGAAGAAGAAACAGCCCATCAAGTCACGAGAACCGCCTTGGACAAGAGTGACTATCTTTAACCCTGCCGCAGCTTTCCAAGCACATAAGCCAAAGAGGACCACACAGATGCCAAGACCAATGATACTGGACATCTTTGTTCGACGGAACAGTTTACCGTGCCGCTCCATGCCTTTAACATCATAATGACTGAAACGACTGGCTAGCAACACACCAACCTTATAGAGCAGTAGGTAAAGGATGGATGCAACAAATAATCCCCGGAAAAACCAGAATGCACCGGCAAGGAATTCATCGTAACCACCCATTGAAAACAGAATATTCCACAATCGTTGTTGTATCTGTTGCCAATTATAAGGATGAGTGACGCCACCTGACCAATTGCCATATTGCTCGTTCAGGATACCTATACGGAACATGAGATTGTGAATCAACAGGAAGAATAACGACCATTTAACAAATGGGACATACAATCCCTTTAGCCGCCTGCCGACAAACGTTCCTTCGTGTGTCAGGTATTTAAGAGAGAAGAAATATCCCGCACAAATAAAGAACAGAGGCATGTGGAACTCATAAATAAAAGTATTTAGCAGGTGAAGTCCGTCGGTATGACCGACGACTACCATAATTATCCCTAATGCCTTAGCTATAGTTATGCGGTTATCCCTTTTCATTGTGTTTATATAATAGAGATTTCATCAATCACCCAATCATCTAATCATCTAATCATCCCATCATCCTATCATCCCATCATCCTATCATCCCACTATCATCCGAACAAAGCCCTCAGAGCTTCTTCAACCTTCTTGACAGGGTGAATCTGTATATCAAACTTCTTCGTGTCAAGACCCTGCAAGTTGTATTTAGGAATGATAATGTGCTGGAAACCGAGTTTCGAAGCCTCAGCTATACGCTGAACAATACGGTCGACAGGACGGACTTCTCCACTCAGACCAACCTCACCGCACATACACCATCCGGATTCTATAGGTGTGTCAACATTACTTGACAATACCGCCGCAATGACACTTAAATCCATTGCCATATCAGTCACACGGAGTCCTCCGGCTATATTCAAGAAGACATCCTTTTGCATCAATTTAAATCCGACTCGTTTCTCAAGAACAGCAAGGAGCATATTAAGTCGGCGCTGATCGAATCCTGTGGCAGACCTTTGTGGAGTACCGTATGCAGCCGATGATACAAGTGCCTGTGTTTCAACGAGGAAAGGGCGAATACCTTCAATGGCACTTGAAATAGCTATTCCTGACAATCCCTCATGATCTTGCGTCAGCAATAACTCCGACGGGTTGCTCACCTGTCTTAATCCGCCAGCCTGCATCTCATAAATGCCGAGTTCACTTGTCGAGCCGAACCTGTTCTTTATCGACCGTAGAATACGATACATATAATGCTGGTCGCCTTCAAACTGGATAACCGTATCTACAATATGTTCAAGAATCTTTGGTCCTGCAAGAGTTCCTTCTTTATTGATGTGACCTATTAGTATAACTGGAACACCACTGGTTTTGGCAAAACGCAATAAGGCTGAGGCACATTCACGAACTTGAGAGATACTGCCCGGAGAAGAATCAACAGCACTGGTCTCAATCGTTTGGATAGAGTCTATTACTACAATTTGAGGATTAACCTTAGTAATATTCTCAAAGATATTTTCTAAGGAAGTTTCACTTAAAAGAAGTAAACTAGAGCTTTGAATATCAGTGATTTCACTGCTACCAGCTTCAGAAGCACTCGAAGACTGATTAGAGTTATTTGCAAGCCTTTCGGCTCTCATCTTAATTTGATGCGGGCTCTCCTCGCCACTGACATAAAGGACTTTCTCCGACAATCCGAGGACGGTCTGCAAAATCAACGTGCTCTTTCCGATTCCTGGTTCGCCGCCTAACAGCACAATACTACCGGGAACAAGTCCACCACCAAGTACACGGTTGAGTTCGCCATCATGCATATCGATTCTAGGCTCGTCGGCAGTAGGGATCTCACTGAGACGGTATGGACGGTTGCCTTTCTTCGTCCCTACAGCATTCAAAGCTGATGCAGCCCCAAGAGCCGCATCATGCTTTCCAGCTAAGCCCGCCGATGAGTTAGCAGGGATACGAATCTCCTTAAATGTGTTCCATTGTCCACAATTAGGACATTTGCCTATCCATTTCGGTGAATCGTAACCGCAATTCTCACAAACGTATGCAATTCTGTCTTTTGCCATGATTAATGATTAGCCAACTGATAAATAGCTGTCATATCAGCGGGATGTATCGTCATGATACTGCCTAATGTCATCGTGCCATGACGGCTTGCCTTGTCGACCATATCCGCAATTTCATCGTCAGTTATTGTACGACCAAGGAGTTCTTTTATTGTTGTAGGCATGCCTATATCATGATAGAAACGCTCCATCGCTTGTACGCCACGTTCAGCTGTGCCATCTATGTCGGTAAAGTCATTCTCTATTCCCATAACATTGACTGCAAAGCGTGCGAAGCGGGGAACATTCTGCTTGTCGCCCATAACGTAACGAGCCCAAGATGGCCACAACGCAGCAAGACCAGCACCATGAGTGACATTGAATTTGGCACTAAGTTCATGCTCAAGGCGATGTGTAGCGAAATCTTTCTCAGAGCCACATTCCATAAGATTGTTATGTGAAAGACTTCCAGCCCACATTATCTGAGCTCTGGCACGATAATCATCCGGATGAGCAAGGACCTGGTAAGTACATTCCTTAACAGTCCGGAGAAGAGCCTCTGCCAGGTTATCAGTCAATGTCATGTCCTGATACTTAGAGAAATAGCGCTCCATTGTATGCATCATTATATCGGTGCAACCGGCAGCTGTTTGGTAAGGCGGCAGAGTGAACGTGCGCTCAGGATTCATAACAGCAAACTTACAACGGCACAAATCACTGTTAAATCCACGCTTAATCAAACCATCATCCTTTGTTATAACGCAGGAATCACTCATCTCAGAGCCAGCAGCAGGAATAGTCAGCACAGCTCCAACAGGTACTGCACTCTCTGGTTTAGCCTTGCCATCCCAGAAATCCCATACGTCACCGTCATAGTTAATGCCATATCCAATAGCTTTAGAGGAATCAATCACAGAGCCTCCTCCAACGGCGAGGATAAAGTCAACACCTTCTTCACGGCAAAGCTCAATACCCTTATAGACCATTGACAAAAGTGGATTTGGAACGACGCCTCCAAGTTCAACGTAAGGAATACCAGCATCATCCAGCAAGTCGTGAATCTTTCCAATAAGTCCACTGCGAACGGCTGAACCACCACCATAATGTATAAGCACCTTTGTTCCACCATATTGACGGATAAGTTCAGGGATCTTCTCCTCTGACTGCCTACCAAAAACCACACGGGTTGGGGCACAATAATTAAAGTCCTTTATCATTTTAAATTCTTTCTTTAAGTTCCAATTGAAAATTTATCATCGTTTAGCCTTAGAAACAGGCTTTTGCGTTGATTTAATAGTCTTCTTTACGGCAGGCTTTTGAACAGAATTCTTCGTAGCTGACTTCTGAACTGGTTTCTTTGTCGTTTTTACAACAGCGTGATGTGGCAAAAGATAGCTCTTGATTATCTCAGCCGCTATCGGAGCCGCTACCTTATTGCCGTCTCCACCATGTTCAATATATGCACAAACAGCTATCTGCGGGTCATTCATTGGAGCGAAAGCTATAAACACGGAATGGTCGACGCCTCCATTCTGTGCTGTTCCTGTTTTACCGCAAATAGTTATCCTTGGGTCATTGATATTCTTGGCTGTTCCACCTGTAACACAAGCCCGCATACCTTCGATAACTCCCGAATAAGCCTCATCGGAGGCAAGGGTTCTATGTGGCGTTATATATGTTTCAGGATCCGCTCCAGCCGTGGAATACCTATGATAAGGTGTCATCCACCATCCGCGATTGGCTATTGTCGCTGCAAGATTACAGAGTTGCAATGGGGTAACAGTTATAAGTCCTTGCCCCATACCAATGTATCCTATGGTCCTGGCATTCCAGAACTTTGGATATTTGTTATTAATATAAGCTGAATCAGGAATAATACCGCGCGCCTCTCCGTTGAAATCGACCCCTAGCTGACGTCCGAATCCATAGCTAACCATATAATCGTGCCAAACATCCACGGCATGACTTCTGGAGCCATACTTCAATGTGTCGGAAATCATCTTAATGAAGTTGGTAATGAACCAAGAATTACACGATTGAGCCAATGCCTGCGTTGTTGCAAGTGGAGAGGGGTGGGAGTGACAGCCCACATGAGTGCCACCCATCATGAATCCACGATGACACGCCACCTTAGTATCTTTGTTGATTATTCCCTCTGTGTAAAGGGTCAAAGCCTGCGCTGCCTTTATTGTTGAACCTGGCGGGTAAGTAGCTTGGACAGCCCTGTTTATATTATTTCCTTTAAGAGTGTGACTGACCATGCACAGAATTTCACCCGTTTTAGGGCGAATTGCAACTATACTGCCTTGCTGTTTTTCGAGCAACTTCTCTCCAAGCTTTTGCAATCGAGGAACGTATGTAAGGTCAGGATCTTGCGTGGATGTATTCTGGGCTAAGCCAAAGAATGGAATTACCAAGAACAAAGCCAGTAAGAGTATATTCTTATATGTATTCATCTCTCTTTCTTCATAACATACTAAATGTAAATCTCTTCGTGAAGCTCAACTACGAAGTCTCTCACGGATTGAGCCACTACGGCGGAGATATGCCATGAGTAGCAAAACACTGAATACTGCGACCACAAGAGATACAATATACATTACCCCTGCAAATGAGTCATAAAGACCATGTAAGGTTGCCGGGATGATCAAGGCAAATGTATAAAGCGCCTTACGGTAACGTGGATAGAGTCCTGCCATACCAACAAAGTATCCACCAATACCACACCAAAGGGCATGCAAGAAAGGCAGAGATGTCAAACGGGCTATATTTAAAACGAATGCCGTAGTATAGTCAGCCTGAATGTTTATTGTGGTCTGATATTGAACGCCCTCAAACACGCCGAACGCTATTCCGGCTATCAATCCATAGTAGACCATCGTCTGTGGCAACATTGGCTCTCGCGAGTTACGCTCCAGTATATATAATGGTACCTGTTTGGCAAATTCTTCCGTCAGTCCGACTCCAAGTATATATCCAACTATGCTAAGAGGAAATTCAGCATGAGTAAATATATAGAAGAAATTGAGATTGTTCAATCCTGAAAAGATCACGAAGACTCCTAGCTGAGTGAGAAAGAATGTATATATAGTTGTACTCAAAGAAACCTGTCTCGTTCGGAACATATAATAGAAGAACAGTCCCCAAACAGTAGCGAAATATAGCGAGACAACATAGAATACCAAATATCCGCCAATAGGCAGCAGCATGATAAACGATAAGGAAAGTCCCACTATAGCCAACATCAGCAATCTCTTGTCTTCAAACAAGTTATGCCTGCGCATATCATCTTTTGGATAGATAAATTTGCCAACATAACTGAGCTGCTCGCTAAGTGTTCCGTTATTACGGATTTTCGGTACGATGCCTTTTCTCAAAAGGAATTCCTTAACGATACCTTCCTGTCCGGTCTCGGCATCGCGTGCCTTATCGTGTAGAAGCAGACGACCTTCCTCTACGTATTGTGCAACCACCCGCTCATCGAATGGTCCGTAATCATGTTCGTTTCGTGTGATTATTATCATTCTATGGCTTCTTTTATAGCTTCGACAATGAATTTGACATCATCGTCAGTTACCAGCGGACCGGAAGGAAGACAGAGTCCTACTTTAAATTTGCTTTCTGAAACTCCATTGACATAAGCCGGACAATCTTTATAAACAGGCTGCTTATGCATAGGCTTCCATAATGGGCGACTCTCAACATTCAAACTATCAAGCCATACACGCAGAGCCTCAACATTGGCATTAGGCTCACAGTCGGTATGGGCATTGTCGACAAAGTGAATAACGCCAGCTGCACCACCAACGGCACTCTTCACTGTTTGCTTGTAGGCATTCTCCTGACCTTTGATATGTAGTTTCGGGTCAATGGTGATGGTGTTGAGCCAATAATTAGAATCAAAGACCTCACCATCTTGGTAATCATAATTTTGAATTTTGAATTTTGAATTTTGAATTTCCTTAGGCTCAGAATGGAAATTTATTCCTTCAATATCCTTGAATGCTTTTGCATATAATTTGGCAATGTGACGATGATGGGCGATATGCTCATCAAGAACGGTGAGCTGACCTCGACCTATACCGGCGCAGATATTTGACAGACGGTAGTTATAACCAATCTTCTCATGCTGATAATAAGGATAGCCCTCACGAGCCTGGGTGGCATAGAACATCACTTCATTGCGAGCCTTCTCGTTAGGGCAGATGAGTGCACCGCCACCCGACGTTGTTATCATCTTATTACCATTGAATGACAGAATGCCATATTCACCAAATGTTCCGCACACTCGTCCGTTATAACGAGAGCCAAGTCCTTCGGCTGCATCCTCAACGAGAGGAATTTCATACTTATCGGCAACTGCCTTAATATCAGCAATATGTGCAGGCATACCATAGAGGTAAACAACTATTATCGCCTTTGGTTTCTTGCCTGTTTTTTCTATTCTGTCCTTAATTGCTGTTTCCAGGAGTCCCGGATCCATATTCCACGTTTCGTTCTCTGAATCAATAAATACAGGCGTTGCACCAAGGTACTTCACCGGATTAGAGCTTGCACAGAAAGTAAAGCTCTGACAGATAACCTCGTCGCCAGCCTTCACTCCCAGTGCTATGAGTGCAAGATGCACAGCCGCTGTGCCACTTGACAAAGCAACAATCCGCTCTTCCTTTAACTGAGGATCATCGATCTGCTCCTGCCACAGTTTTTCAGGGTCATCTTCATGTGGATAAACTTTTTGAGGGGAGGCAGTAAATCTCTTCAACTCTTCCTCAAACTTGTTTACGTTCGGTCCCAATGGCACGACCCAGTTTTGGTCGAATGCCTCTTGTATATACTTCATCTCATTGCCCGACATGTGAGCCAAGCAAAGAATTATCCTTTTATCTCTTCTTTCCATTTTATTGCACGAATTATCTTTTTATAGCACGAATAACACGAATTTTACGATTCAATTTTCCAGTCATCAATGCACCGATTGTTGCGGGAAAAATTCACACCTATCTTAAAAAGCTTACGATGGTCGTTAACAAAAGGTTTGTCATATCCTTTTTCTTCAATTTGTTTGAGTGCAACATCTGCATTCTTATCATACTTGAATTCAAATATATAGATGTAATCCTTTGTCATTGCAACCATGTCTATACGACCATTTGAAATAGTTCGTTCCACTTCTGTATAGAATCCCAACAACTTAGTGATAAGATAGAAGGCATTCTGAAAGTAAAGTTCTGCGTCACCAACAATTTTATAGTCAGTGTCATAGAACATTGTCTCCATGCGTTTCATGAAGTCTTCAGGTTTACCTTTTCTTAGATCACGAACAAAACTTCCAATGAACATTGCATTTTGCCCCTTATTTATATGGGTATAATAAGGCAAAAGATAGTTCGTAAAGCCCTCTTCTACTTCCTCGTTAGGATAGTCAAGAGTATAAAACTTAAACTCTTCGTCATAATCCTTTATCGTGAGGTATCCGCTTTGATAAATGATAGGTATCGGACTCTTATCTATAGAGTCTATAGAATTCAAGAATTCTCCAGTTACCTGCTGCCCCGTCAAATCGGGAAGATAGAAATTATCTCTCTGCATAAGCTTTACAAGGAAAGTTGGTGTTCCTGTCTCAAACCAGTAACTCCCATACTTTTGAGTGCTGAAGGTATTGAGCAAACTAAATGGATTGTAAATGCCGATACCATTTTCAACGAAGTGATAACCGTCATAACGTTTCTTCAGTCGCGCGCATGTATCGCTGTAACTTGAGTTGTAACGTTCTGATAAAGCATTAATCCCTTCTTCAAGATAATCGTGAATTTCCTTCTCTGAAATTCCGCAAATATCTTGATAACGCTCATCCATTGAAATATCAACAAGGTTATTCAAGTCGGAGAATACGCTTACCTTTCCAAACTTGGTCACACCAGTTAGGAACGCAAACTTTATATACTGATCCTGAGTCTTCAGCACAGAATAAAAAGCCTTAAGAGTACTGCGGAACTTTTCTTGAAGTTCGTCATTATTGATAGCCTGAAGCATTGGCTTATCATACTCATCAACAAGAATAACAACGCGCTGTCCTTCTTTCTTTGCGATTCTCTCTATCAGACCTTTGAAACGAAGTTCCAACGTAGCCTCAGAATGGAATGTGCCATAAACGGCTTCTAGTTTTGCAAGAAAATCGTCTAGAACGTGATACAAACTATCCTCGGAATCATACTTACCAGTGTTCAGGTCAATATGAAGTACAGGATATACAGTCCAATCCTTTTCAAGCTTCTCCATGGCAAGGCCTTTGAAAAGTTCCTTCTTGCCACTGAAGTATGCCGCCATAGTTGAAATTAGCAAAGACTTTCCAAACCGGCGAGGACGACTAAGAAAATAGTATCTGCCTTCATTCGCTAGCTTATATATAAGAAGAGTCTTGTCAACATAGACATAGTCATCTTCCCTTAAACTTTCAAAGTTCTGTATTCCTATAGGGTATTTCATAATCAACTCTTCCTTATTTCACATGCAAATCTACTAATAATTTTCGATTATTCAGCACGAACGGCACGAAGTTCTAAATTTTTAGCATGAAAAACACGAAGTTAACGATTCTTTTTACACAAATGACACGAATTTATATTTCTTCACCAGCATATTCCATTTTCTTTCCAAGTACAGTACAGATTATCATCTGAATGTCTTTGAGAAAAGAATAATGTTCCAGATAATACAAATTCAGCCTAACTTTGTCTGGATAAATGATCTTATCATTGTACTCTTGAGGATTATCTACCGAATTAAGTATGTCCTCCTCATTGCGGTATTTTAGAGATGCAGGACCAGTTATACCGGGTTTCAACTTCAATATATCTCGGTCATGCCCTTTTAGTTTGTCCGCATATCCAGGAACGTCAGGACGAGGACCAACAAAACTCATATCACCCTTAAGCACATTCCATAACTCAGGGAGCTCATCAAGTTTGTAACGTCTCAGCTTCTGGCCAAGCGGAGTTATCCTTTCTTCTTCTTTAGACGCAATCGATGTTTTACCACCACCTGCAACTTTCATAGAACGGAACTTGTACACAATAAACAACCTGCCATATTGCCCGACTCTCTTTTGTCTAAATATAATAGGTCCTCCTGGCATCTTCAACTTTATCAATATAGCAACAATAAGCATGACTGGAGATAAGCAGATTAAGCCCATCAAAGAAACAACTTTATCAAAAATTGATTTAGCAAACATAATCAGTCTTTTGGGAGATATTGTACATAATAATCACCGTTCTCCATTTGTTCTATTATATTAACCTTATTTGCCGATTGTGCAGACTTTAATGAAGCAACATTATTTGGAGAAATAGTACCGAACACTCTTAACCTCATTAAAGATGATATTTCTGTTGCACAAAGATTCATTAATCTGTTTATTCCGCATCGTCTCCATCGATAATCAGTCATATAGCCACGAAAAGATTTTCCCCAAAAGAAACTTCTCTGGAAAAAATAACCGACAACGTGATTGTCTGCCATAACGACATATGCCAAGAAACTTTTATCCTTCGCAAGACCTTTTAATGTTTTAATATCAAAATCATGTGGCTTGAAATATTCAAATGCTTTTGTCGGTTGTTCAGAGAACATTTTAGCAAGAGCATTAACATTCGCACCGTTTACCCTTTCAAATCTTAACAACTTACCTTTGGCAATGCTACCTTTAGAATATGTTTCTAAAATATTAGTTACTCCAGACTTGCATTTCCTATAGCGGAGAGTAAACAGACAAGAATTAATAATCCCTATTAAGTTCCATATTATAGGAAGTTTATCACGAAGAATATGAGCTAACTTATAAAGCATTTTTTAATTGTAAAATTCGTGTATTCCGTGCTTTTAAACGTTCTATTCGTGTCTTTCGTGCCCTTGAATTGTAAATTTCGTGTTATTCGTGCATTCAAATCGTCCTATTCGTGTCTTTCGTGCCCTTGAATTGTAAATTTCATGTTACTCGTGCATTCAAATCGTCCTATTCGTGTCATTCGTGCGGAAAAACCCAAATTGCTATTCAAGCATGATTCTCACTCCAGTGAACGGTAATACTCCAACAGCGCCTGCCAAACATCCTTTTGCTCATACCGTTCCTTTATCATTCGTCTGGCATTATGACTCATTCGTGCAACCTCGGCAGGGTGGGAGAGAAACCATTCCATTGTGGCTGTCAGCGCAGGAGTAAAGTCATTAATGTGATGACCTTTATTGTCAAGTGGAGCCTCAATGATTTTACCATTCAGTCCGTCTCGGATAATCTCGTTAGACCCATTGATGTCAGTGACGATACTTGGTAAATCCATTGCCATAGCTTCCATCGGCACATTCGGGAATCCTTCACGATAACTCGGGAAAACCAGCGCATCTGCTGCCATAAGATAAGGTCTTACATCCATCTGGCTACCAACATATTTCACATGCGAATCAGAGAGGAAATAATCATGAACATCATCAGGAATAGCATCGCCTTTCTCCATTGTACCGACAAGTAGTAACTTAACATTAGGATGTTTCTTGCTTAACTCCTTCATCGCATGGCTTAGTTCCACCATACCCTTGTCGGTAATAATTCTACCGATGAAAATAAAGACAAAGTCATCGTCCTTGAATCCCAAATCTCTTCGGAACTTAGTTCTAAACTGTAATATATCCTCATCAGTTACCTTGTCATATTCTTTGCTGGTTAAGTCGGCAACTGTTTGTCGGCGTGACAAATGCCTCGTGTCTTTACCATTGATGTTTCCGAAATGTATGACCTTCAGAGGTTTACTGGTTATATGATCGGCTTGCAGAGAGTGCAGCACCCCTTGTCCTTCCGGAATGACATTTGTTGCAAATGCGCATGTTATCCGCTCCATAGTCTTTAATATAAAACGGAACAACCCATGCGCACCTTGGTATCTTAGTCCAGTAACGAGATATACCCGTCTTGGCACTCTTGCCGCCCATGCCGCAATCATCGATAGCAACGATCCCTTTGGAGTGTTGGCATGCACCATCCACGGCTTCTCTTTCTTGAACAACCGATAGAGTATCCCCAGTGCCTTTATATCCTTGCCGATGGCTATCTCTCTCTCCATCGGCACATCAATGCATCGCACACCTTCTCGCTGCCGGACTAGGTCAAGTTCCCCGGTGTCCTTAGCCACTCCTACAACGTCATAATACTGGCTCAGGAACTTCAATTGTCCTTCCAATAACCCATTTAGCGATATGTCATGGGTCGTCACCCTAATTATCTTCTTCATCTTCTTTCTCCTGCACGTCCTATACAAGCTTTATTTTCAGCACGAACAACACGAACTTTACTATATCTTTTTCAGCACGAACAACACGAACTTTACTATATCTTTTTCAGCACGAACAACACGAACTTTACGATGTTTTTTTAGCACGAAACACACGAACTTTACGATAATTTCTTAGCACGAATAACACGAATTCTACGATTTTCTTTTAGGCACGAATAACACGAATTCTACGATTTTCTTTTAGGCACAACAAACACGAATTTTACGATATCGCGTATATCTATAAATCGTTAATTTCGTGTTTGTCGTGCTTAAATATATTATATTCGTGCCGATAGTATCGTTATCTTTCGTGTCATTCGTGCTTTAAAATATTATTCAATTCGTGCTATTTTAATCGTTTAATTTCGTGTTTGTCGTGCCGATAAATATTCTTCGTGCCTATTACTTATAAAGTCATATATTCGTGCGTACCCCTCAGCGGTTTTGTTAATGTCGTATTCTTGGGCACGGGTGTAGCACTGGCGGGCAACGCTTTCGTAAGACGTAGGGTCATCATGAAGTTTTTGTATCTCTTGTGCTAGGGTATCGGCATCGCCTTCGGGGAATAGGATTCCATAGCCTTTAGTCACCTCACGAAGTCCATTGACATCAGATGCAATGAAAGGCTTGCCTGCTGCCATACCCTCAATATTACTGAGCGACAACCCTTCCCAATGACTCGACATAACAATAATATCTGCTGCCTTAAGAACATTCGGAATATCATTACGCAAGCCAAGAAACCGTACTCTGTCAGCAACGCCAAGACGTATTGCAAGCTCTTTAACAGCCTCTTGTCGCTCACCAATTCCTGCGAACCACACCTCATACTTGTTTTTATCCAATAAAGAAAGTGCACGAACAATGGTATCCTGGTCTTTCGCATCACGGAAGCCTGCAACCATAAGTATCGCCATTCGCCCTTCCTTTACCGCCATTAACTTGGCTTCCGGTACAGCGTTATGGATAGCCTCAACATCCACACCATTATTAATAGTTGATATTCGATTATATTTCTCACTGGAAGGATTCGTCCATTCGCCACCCATATATTCCCTTAGCTTCTTTTCAGCTATATCCGAAATGCAGATTATATGGTCGTATCTTCCATACATCCAACTCTCAATTGGCGCATACCACTTCCAACCGCGTTTGCGGTTGGAAGTGGTATGCTCTGTCGAGCACAGCTCTACAGAGCATAACACTGATGCTAAAGCAACATATAATTGTGGTGATGAATTATGAGTGTGCACAATATCATACTTTCTCATAATCCTTGCCAGCTTCAATATAAATAATGGGTTATAAAAGCTATGCCCCAGTTCCCAAATCTTTATCCCCTGATTCTCTTTTCTTAGTCTTTCCATCAGTGGCGTCTCCACTCCATTGAATACGCACACATCAACCTCGTGCCCCATAGCTCTCAGCCTAGGAACTAGATTGACTACCAGCGTCTCCGCCCCGCCAATCAACAAAGATGTTATGACTTGTAGGATTCTCATTCTATCTTCCAGTCCTTAATGCTTCTTTTATTATAGTCAATCAAGGTTACGCTCATGCACGAAATACACGAACTTTACGATTTTACTTATTGCCTGTAAGGTCATTTATCGTAACGATATTATGGAATTTAGGATCGTATTTACACTTGTATGTTTCTGTGTCTTGTGAGACTGATTCTTTCTGCATTCCCAATTCTTTGATAATATTAAACATAGGACCGTTACGCAATGTCTTTTTGTAATTGAAAGCGATCTCTCCACCATATTTCTTGGCAAGATAATTAATAACTGATGGCTCAATTTTTTTGTTTGCAACACGGCAACTAATTACGAAATCAGTAACTACATTCTTTTCTCCTTTGTTCTCGACTATCAGGAAGCCAACGATTCCATAATCTCCGAACTTATCACTACTGTTAAGGACATAACAATCATAACTGTCGCTAGCTATAATCTTCTTAACTTCATCTAAAGAAAGTCTTCTTCCTGAAGAATTTAATTGATTTGTACGTTGCAAAAGTTCATAACACCTAGGTGTAGTCCTTTCTGTTGGACGTGACAGATTGAGTCGGATGTCGCAACTTCTAAGAAAATCATTTATATCACCATCCCATTGCTTCTCTTCTTGTTGCATTGATTCCATCATCTTATACGTTGCACGACGTTTCTTGGAATCATCTGTAACAATCATTTTAAAGCGCTCGCATTTCACGAACTCTTCAACTTCTGATGGATCAATGCATGTAATACTTGGCTGTCGCAATAAGACCTCATTTCTTTCGAAAGGATTATCATCAACGAACACTACCGAATTGGCATTTATGTTCATTTGCATTATTGTATTGCAAATGTTCACACTTTTCGGTTCCCAATTTATTTTCTTGAATACGAAATAGTCAACTATGCCAAGTTCTTTAAGTTTCTTGCCTGCTTCTTCTTCGTCATTCTTTGAAACGATGCTATTCACAATTCCGCAAGAATCGAATTCCTTTATTAGTTGTATAAATCGTTGATTTATCTCAACATTTTTATTTTCAATAAGCGTGCCCTTCCATAAAGTGTTATCCAAGTCCCAGACAACTAATTTTATCTTCTTGCCTTTTGTTATATCTGTTGGCTTTAGTTCCAGACTTTCAAAGTCAATCGTAATATGTTCCTCGGCATTCGTAGGGTGAACATTAATAAAATATAGTTTTTTGCCGTTCTCATAAGGTGGAATATTAACCCTAAACCTAGATTCTCCTAAAGGAACTTCAATAATATCACGAAACAGATGCCTAGATACACTCTTCACGTCTACCAAGAATGTAGATGCATGATCATTGTTATTGATTGTCCCTTGAAGAGTAAGGGCATATGTTGATTCCTTGGAATTAATGATATAGTTAATAATTTTTTGCCTTACGCTAAACCATCCTTTGTCAAAGAAATACTGTAATTTGCTGAACGGACTTATAGATGCACATCCACGGAAGAAATAACCCAATAAGGAGAAGATCCTGTAAAGGAAAGCATAACTGTTACCGGAAAGAGTCTTTGTCTTTAATTGTGATTCTATTTTTGCCCAGGTCCTGAATTCACATCTTGCGCCAATACCTTCCTTTGTTGCTATAGGTGTTATTCCGTTAACTATGCGTATGCAGTCTCCATCAGCCCGTCTCTTGTACCGATCACATGTCTTATAGCACGCTGGCGCAGAACATTCCATGCAATGTTCAGTCCAGAAAAGTGGTACAATGTCGCCTTGCTTCCTGTATCGTCTTCTTATCAAAGAATACAGTCCTGGAACCCTTATCTTACTGAAAGTAAAATCAAACATAACGCTTATTCCTTTTCTAAATGCTCAAAAAGTTCCATAGTCGTTCTAACAATTAATTTTCCTTCCTTTTGCTCGGATGAGAGGAATTTGCATAGTTCCTCAAACTTGCCTTTCTCATAATCCCAATTGTCATGAACTTTATCTTTTGGTGCGATGCTATGAAACATAAGAATACATGCCGAATCATGTATTTCGGCATATTTTATAACGGCTTTCAATTCGCTGATTCGTATGGAAGACAAAACAGGAATGCTGTAAAGAATGCCATCCTTGATGGTATTCATAAGGGTGTCTTTGTAAGCGAAGGCATATAAAGAAGGCAAGTGGATTATTCTGCAAATCTTTCTTGCCAAAGACTTTAGAGCGCCATGATTGAGATACCTAAGTGACAGCCTTGCATACCTGATAGAACCATTGCCCCCACCATTGAGAAATCTCCAAGTTTTAGCATCTAGCCCTGTGCCTGGACTTGCAAAGCCATCACCAAATCTTGTAAGCTGTTTCGTTCCGAGTTGCTTCTTCAATTTTGACAATCCTTTTGTAATGTCCTCTATATCATTGCGATGCCTAAAACCATGCCCTGCGATCTCATAGTTGCCATCCTCATATATCTCTTTCACCATTCCCATGGTCATAGGCGGAACACCCGTAGGAGAGCCATATCTCTTATGGTCTTCAACATATCCTGTCGTTATATTGAATGTGGCAGGCAGATTGTATCTTTTCAGAATAGGCAAAGCCTCGGTATAACTGTCTATACGTCCGTCGTCAAAACTAAAGCTTATGATGCATTTCATAATAATTTCGATTTGTATTTGCTGCCTAGCGAACTACTTTTTGTTGCTTAGCATTTAATATCACGCTGCTTAGCAAAAGAACTTTTGCTATAGCATTACAACGTTAGTAAGCCTATTGCCGTACCATAATAACGTCCCTTAAGTGCATTAAAAAGGCAATAGGAGAGAACACATTCCATACCTTTCGTAAAACAGGAACACTTACATTTGAATCCATTCGCTTATGATAACAGGACCTGAATCGCCAATAGTTTATTGCCGACTTAACCTTTACGATTAAAGGAACATCATATTCTGTCATTTCCTGATACGTCATCATTGAAGCAATAGGACTATTCATTCTTGCTTTTATAATATTTGCGCTAATTCCTGTAGACTGATAGTCGGCTGTATAAATGACCTTATTAAAATAGCGAAGCTTGTATTTTTGTGCAATTCTGTTCCATACCAAAGCCTCAGGACAAAATCTTTCTCCTTTTATTTCTGGAAAGGGAAATTCTCGCATTACAGACGTCTTAAATACTTCCTTCAAATCTCCAGTCACGCCATAATTTGTGCGCAACTCTAGCGAATTTGCATCAATTTTGTTCTTACTCAGTCCACTGCCAATGATATTCCCTTTGAGGTCACAGTCAAGCCCACATACGCCACAAAAGCTGTCATCATTTGCGATAGAAACGTACTCTTCTGACACCATTTGAAGTGCATTGGGAACAAGCATATCATCACTGTCAGCAATGAATACGAGTTCACCTTTTGCCACTTTCACTCCAAGATTAACTGCAGTGTGCTTACCGCCGTTTTCCTTTAAATAATAATGTATAGGAAAGACTCCCCCCTTAATGGATTTCCGTACTACATCTTTTGTACTATCTGTCGACCCGTCATCTACTATCACCCATTCAAAATCTTTGTATGTCTGCTTGCACAGACTTTCATATAGTCTAGGTAACAGACTGGCGCGATTGTAGGTAGGTGTCAATATGGTTATTCTCGCTTCCATATCATTATTTGTCCTTCCGTTCAATGGTGACAATTTTTGGATAGTCTTTATTATACTCGCATTGGTATACATCAACACCTTCATCACTATAAGTCTGTTTCATATTTAGATCCTGAATAATCTGAAACATTGGACCATTGCGGAGAGTCTTCTTATAATTAAAGAGAAGTTTTCCACCATATTCGCCTGCTAGATAATTAATAATTGTCGGCTCTATCTTCTTATTGGCTACCCTACAACTGATTACGAAGTCAGTCACGCAAGGTACACTTCCCGACTTGTCAATAATGATAAAACCAACGATTCCATAATCACCGAACTTATCGCTACTTGACAATACAAAGCCGTCATACAATTTGCTTTGTACAATATCCTTAACTTCGTCCAAACTTAACCTTCGTCCAGAAGAATTAAGCTGGTTAGTTCTTTGCAGGAGTTCATAACAACGTGGAATAGTTTTATCTGAGGGGCGATTAATCTCTACCTTAATACTGCAATTTGCCAAGAAATCATCTATATTACCTGTCCATTCCTCCTCTTCCTTTTTCATGGCTTCCAGCATTTTGTAAGTATCCCTCCGTTTTTTCGAGTCTTCAGTTACAATAGCATTAAATCGACTGCATTTGCTGAAGTCCTCTATGTCTGATGGATCAATGCAAGTGACACTGGGAGCCCTCAACAACACCTCGTTTCTCTCAAACGGATTATCGTCAACAAACACTACCGTATTTGCATTGATGTTCATTTGCTTTATAGTAGTGGTAACATTCACGCTTTTAGGAAGCCAGTTGATTTTTTTGAATACGAAATATTGTTCTATTCCAAGTTCTTCAAGCTTAGCTTTCACCGTCTCCTCATCGTTCTTAGAAGCAATGCTATTCACAATACCGCATGCATCAAGATGCTTCACCAAGTCTATTAACTTTTGATTTGGTCGCACTTTACCCTCTATCAATACCCCATTCCAAAGTGTATTGTCCAAGTCCCATATAACACACTTTACTTTCTTACCTTTTCTGATATCAGTAGGAACTAACTTCAGACTGTCGAAAGAAATTATTATATGGTCCTCTGCATTTGTAGGATGAATGTTGATAAAGTATAGTTCCTTTTCACTCTCATAAGGAGGGATGTTTATCTTAAACTCCGAGTCTCCAAGTGGGGCTTCGAATTTTTCACGAAACAATAAACCAGAGCTACTCTTAACATCAACGAGGAACGACGAGGCATGATCGTTATTAGTCAGTTTCCCCTCCAAAGTAAGGGCATATTGCGGTTTCTGCTTCCTAATACAGAAATTGATGATTTTCTGTCGATAACTAAACCAGCCAAGGTCTATAAAATTTTGCAAGAAGCGGAATGGTGATATGGAAGCAAGCCTTCTGAAGAAATAGCCAAGGGTCGTCAGCGCACAATACAGTTGCGAATAACGTTTGCCGTTAAGCGTCCTGATTTTCAACTGTGACTCAATCTTAGCCCATGTCCTGAATTCGCATAAGGCTCCTAGGCCATCATCGGTTTTTATAGGGGTTATTCCGTTTACGATTCTTATGCAATCGCCGTCAGCACGTTTTTTATATCTGTCGCAAGTCTTGTAACACAATGGTGCCGAGCATTCTACACAATGCTCTGTCCAAAATAAAGGGACTATCTGCTTCTCATTGCCTATTGTCTTGCGAATGACTTTGCAGATAGATTTAACTTTCTGCTTGCTATATATATATTCAAACATAAGTTCTTCTTCCTATTTGAGCCGTTTGCTGATTTCCATCGAGGTTAAAACATCCAGCAATTCTTTCGATTGCATTTCTTGTATAAACAATAGTAGTTTCTCAAACTTGTTTTCTTCGAAATCCCAGTTGTCATGTATCTGTCCTTTGAGCACAATACTATGGAACATCAAAACCAAAGCTTTTTTATGGACTGCCGCATATTTGATGAGTGCCTCCAATTCGCTGTTTGTAATAGAACTCAATACAGGCACAAAGTAGAGAATACCGTCTTGCATATTATTCATCAGAGTATCCTGATATGCCAAGCGATACAAGACAGGCCACTTCAAAACCCTGCTAGCCTTCCTTATAAAAGTCTTCAACTTGACATGATTAAGATAGCGCAAGGAGACACGGGCATACTTGACATCTCCTCTACCGCTACCCAATTTTTGCCAAACAATTTGTGAAAGTCCAGTCCCCGGACTGGCAAAGCCATCTCCGTCGGGAGTCAATGTCTTAACCTTCAATATTTCCTTAAGTTCGCTGAACCCTTTTTTTATGTCGTCAATATCATTTCTGTGATAATAGCCATGGCCTGCTATCTCAAATAGAGGGTTAGCACCAAACTCCTTTACCATATTCACGGTCATGGGCTTTACATCTGTCGGCTTTGCATCTTTATCTCCCTTTATATAACCTGTTGTAATATTGAAGGTGGCGGGAATATTATATTTCTTGAGCAATGGATAGACTATAGTATAGTTGTCAATTCTGCCATCATCAAAACTTAGACCTATATATCCTTTTTCTAATCTTCCGTTCATTTGAGTAATTGATTGTTAAGCCCCAATCTATTGAGAATTCTATGCACAGTTGCTTTCGGTGAGACATATTTATTGAAGTACTCGCGAGCACCCTCTTCAAGGTGATGACGATATTGTTCATCATCTCTTAACTTGCATATAGCATCATAGATGTTGTCCGGTGAAGTAACGAAATGGACATTCTCTCCATGCACCAACCCCGGACCAGGAAGAGCTCTCGTCAACGGAGAAGAGATAATAGCCTTACCCATACAAAGATATTCAGCCAGCTTCCAACCATGACATTTGCAAACAGAAGGAGTGTTGAAGACGAAAGTCGATTCCTTAGTTTTGCGGATATAATCGTCCATCGACAATCTTTCGGTATAAATGAAGTCCTTATATTCTGTCTTGTATCTGGCGTAATCAGGCATCTCTTTCAATACATCAGGAGACTCACCCAAGTAATATAAGCCACCCTCAACCTCAACCCCAGCCTTTGCACAAGCCTTTAGAAATTCTCCACGATAGAGGTTGGTATTCGTCCATGCAAACTCATTATACCACAAGGTGGAAGCGTGAAAGACATAGTTTTGTCTCACTTTGACAGGCTCAAGAAATTGTTCCATTCTTCTGCGACGCACAAAAGTATAGGCATAATCTCGTATGTAGCCTTGGATAGGCTTGGTGCTGCTATTATGACCCATAAGATAATTTCTTAGTGCGAGAGCCATCGTACAGACTTTACCATACAATTGTATTCCAAATTGGGGTCCCAATGGAATCAGTTTTTCCATTTTCTCACACTGCTCTGCAGTTGGATTTACCTTTCCATAGACATCACACCACTTGTAACGGTCCTGGAATATGATCGCACGGTCTTCTGTATCCAAAAACACCCGATAGTCTTTGTCAGCACGAATGATAAAGGGCATTCCACTATTCAAGTCTTGTCGGGTTTTATAGCTTAAATCAAGAAATGGAGTTACATCATAGTGTAAGTGTCTTTTGTCAAACACTTGTGCTAAACCTAATATATAATATGTTGCGTAGCTGTATGAACCACGCGGATCTAAGATTACTTCCATAATTTCGTAATGTCAAAATACCGGATCCAATGCCTTACGGCAAAATTTGTCGTTATGGTAATTCCAATCATATTCATGTGTTTGATATGTATTACCACAAGGAAGCCCGTCAACTAAAAATGTATGATAAGGTACATTAAGAGAACTCCATGCAAATGTAATTCTCATAAATAGAGCGAAACTTACGACTATTAACAATGGCTTCATCCAAGAGAAAGCCCTTGGACGGTCAGACACTGTTGTGAGCATATAAAACAGACCGAAAAAGAACAACCAAGAAATTCTTCCTCCTTGTCCGAATCGCATGAATAGAAGTAAGATACCACATAACACGAATGAGCAATTGAGCATTGTAAGTGTTTTCTTATCCTCAGGTATCCATTTGTAATTTTTAAATAAAATAAAGATAAAGAACAAAACCTCCAACACATATTCCGGTCGGAATCCTTGCATCTGATCTTCATACTCTGCAGTTCTTTCATCCGAAGAAGCCATCAATGCCATAGGAACAGGTGTCAGTCCAACAAGAAGAGCAACAATTAACAATGCTGTTACCTGGCCTTTGCTATATTTCCTAAATGGTATAAAGTACATTACCGCAAAAATCAAAGCGGAACTATGAAAAGAATAGGCTAATAATACAAGCGCAAAAAAATTTATTGGTTTTCTCTCCCAAATATATTTGAAGCTCAGCCAAATTATACCACATGCCAAAACCTGGCGAAGGTATGTCATGGTAAAATAATAGAAAAGCCCTAAAAATAGAATGGCTGCAAGCGGATAATCTTTGATATATTGTTTAAACGCGAAGAAATACAAAGTGTAGGCGGCGATGGTCGTTACCAAAATAAATATATACCGATTCTCTGTGAAATGGCTCACAAGTACCTGCCAGAAGAAATAGCCATACTCCTTTCCTTGAACCAGATAAAGCAATCTACGATAATTGCGTCCAGTACGGGTCTCATCCGCGATAGTATCAAAAACCTCTCCATATATGTATCGGTCATATCCTCCTATCATATCGCCCATTCCAACAAATATAGCGAGATAAAGGAAGAAAAGACCCAATAACAATTTTGAGTCTCTATTTTGTGGCGACTGTGCAATTATCCAATATGCCAGACAAACTATAAATACTATAATATAAGGAGTCATAAGAGCTCAAGGTTCTAAAAGTTGGTAAAGTTTTTCAACTTCTTTGGTGTTATCTTGTATATGATTCTTGAGATAACTTATGTAGCAATCTCTCTTAGTCATATTTTTATAAAGCGACAATATCTTATTTGCCAAGTCTGTGCCATCCATCTCACAGATGCTTGCATTCACACCATCTTCAAACTGGTCATGAACCGTTGAGAAGTTGGTTACAACGATAGGCTTGCACAATATCTTGGCCTCATCAAGGGCGATAGATTTCCCCTCAAAGCGGGAAGGGTGAACGTAAATATCTGCCGCACGCAAATAGGGATAGGGGTTGGGCTGTACGCCCACCAACAAGAAGCAGTCGTCCAGTCCCTTGCGATGTATATCTGCAAGTAAATCTTTCTCAGGAGTCTGACCAATTATCAACCAAATGAAATCGATGCCCTGTTCAGCTAAGATTTTTGCAGCTGTTATTGAAAAGTCCGCACCTTTCCTTCTAATGAAATGTCCCAAAGATGCAAGGACAAGCTGATGCTGCTTTAAAGTATCAGACACAGACTTTGGAAGCGCTTCTTCACTTTGCCGCTGAATTAAAGCAGGTGAGGATATATTCTCCATTAATCCTATCTTCGACTCGCAGTCGGGGAAATATCTTTTCAGCGCATCCACGCAGATTCTAGAAATACTGTATATTCTATCCACTTTAGGATAATAGCGCTTGTCCATTGAGTAATAATATGGCCACTTGCTGTAGTCGCTGTGGAAGAACGTCACCTTTTTCTTTCCCTTCAGCTTGTCAATCATATAATATAGAATCTGCTGACCGCCATAATCAACAATCAAATCGTACTCCTCGTTGCTCACTACCGGCATCATTCGTGATATCAACCATCCTGACCAGGATCTTGAGATTCTTGACAATACAAGTCGTATAAAGACACCTAAAGCCAGCAAAGGATGCCCATGCTGCAACAGCCATTTGGCAGAGCCAAATCCTCCCATCACATTCTCCATTACAGGGTCATAGATGACTCTGACATCTTTAGGCACGAATTGTGAGAAGACATCTCCTGCCTTACAACACAACAAGAGTGTCGTATCATATTTTGTTCGGTCCCATGCATTTAGCAGCGAAACCATAGACTTGGAAACACCGCCTGACTGCAAGGTTCCTATAATGAATAGAACTTTTTTCTTCATGAATGAATTCTTGAATGAGAATGATCTCATTAAAATATTAGACTATCCATTTTGCGATTGATCCAATCAACTATGACTGCACAACAGTAACTGATTGCCAGCAAGACAAGATAAATCAATAATGGATAGCGAAAGCTGTATATAAAGTCTTGAAACAGATAATAGCAAAACCATGTATGGATAAGCCAAATGCTTGACGATCGGCGCCCCATTTCTGCCAGAAAACTATCAAGTACTTTCGGTCGCCTCACCATCACAAAAGCCAGAATGAACATCGACACATAGAATGGATAGAAGATGGACTGATAGTGGTAACGCAAAAGGATGATTGCTACAAATGAGCTTGTCATGACCATCAACGAAGCAAATGACAACTTATCCAGAGGTAGTAATGATCTCATTTTTGATATTTTCATATACTTTGCAGACAAACATCCTAACACGAAAGGGAAAAGGAGCGTGAGGTAATTATCAATCCAAAAGAGTGCCTTAATTTGCTTGAGGAGTGGCTCGTCAAATCTGTTGCACCAGCGAACTGCTATATACAAGAGCAATGTAATAATAAAAGTAATTTGTGGTCTAAGCTTGTCTGCCCATTTAAAGATTAGGGGAGAAGAGATAGCTAAAAGAACATAAGGCAAAAGGAACCACGTTTCATGGTTATATGTATTGTCCCACGCTATGATATTTTTTAACAGCAGAGAGAAAGATTCACAATACCCCCCCCTAATTATTTCGGCTATTGGCAGGAATATAGCCAACGTTATCCAGTAATGAATATAGAGTTTAAGCACACGACGAAAGTTATCATATTTTCTTTTGTTATATGAGATATATAACCCATAGCCGCTTAGGAAGATGAAGAACATCACAGGATTCATGCCGAAGATGAGCCAATGGACCAGTGGTTCATCTCCGATATATAGCAACGGCTCTGAAAGGCCACACAACTTCACATTATTAAAGAGGTGGGCAAACACCATAAACAATATGGCAACGCCTTTCAGACATTGTGTGTCGTTCTTTGAAAATGTATCTAAATTCATTGTTTTATCTGTAGCAAACTACGCAACATTCTTGATTTTCCACACAGATATGAGCATCCGCAACAAAGGGATATATTTAATAGCAAAGAAAGACTAACATTCCACGAAGACGCAATCGCCATTATAGGAATAGTTCTAAAAACAGAATGAACACAAAGTATCGTCATTGAATTAATCCCTGCCCATTCAAGAAATCTTATTACTAGAGAAGGGCTATTATATATATATAACCATTTTGAAATTCTATAAACTATAAAAGTTCCACTAAAAGCACCAACTATTACCATAAAGTACGGGGTGTACTTCAAAGTCATTATGTCTAAACTAGAATTAGCGACTGTAAATATCCATATTGCCAATACTACAAAGAAGAACAGAAAAGAGTTTAAAATAGACAGAAATTTAGGGTCACTCTGCTTACTAATAACTATTCTATACATACCCCCCCGAAATAGAAAATCATGGCACTACACCCTTGAGAGAATGCCAAAGGCAAGTCTATTCGGATAAAATCATTAAACAAAAGGATACCAACACTTATAATTATAATCCAAACATATCTTGTTCTCTTGAAAGAGCAGTAAATAAAATTATAGATTTGCCTGCACCAAAATAAAGCCAACAAAAACCATACAGGTACACTTCTGGCAACATCAAGATGATGCCTTAAATTTGTTGGATACAAACAAGCCCATAATGATTGCCAAAAAACTATATCACCCCCAGGTTTGAAAACAATATGTACAATGAAAATATATGCCGTAACAACAAGCATCACAGCCAAGTAAGGCAATATTAACCTTTTAGTGTCTTTCGCTATGCGCTTTGTGTATTCAGTTGAAGGCTTGTAGAAATACCCTGCCACAATAAAGAACAGAGGCATGTGGAAAGAATAAATGGAATCGATAACCCATTGAGGTAGCCGCTGTTCATGGCCCACGATGACCAGTAGAATCGTCAAGCCCTTCATAATATCAATGGCATGATTACGTGGCTTGGCATAAGATATATTTTTACTTAAGGTCATTGAATACTATTTTCCAGTCATTTATAATGTTCCCTAACGAGAATTTTTTCACCACTTCCAATGAACGTTTACCCATGAGCATTCGTTTTTCAGAGTCTTCAATTAGCGATAGGATACGTTCTGCCATTTGGGCTTTATCATTTAACGGGACCAGATAACCATTATATCCATCGCGAATAATTTCTCTAGGTCCGTAAGGACAGTCGAAAGCGACTACCGGTAACCCGGAAGCTTCAGCTTCAGTCATCACATTACCAAAGCCCTCCTCACGAGCAGATGAAACAAAAATTGAACTCTTCGCATATTCTTCAGAGATATGTTTTGTCGCTCCTGGGAGAATAACCACTTTCTCTAAGCCTAAATCTTCAATTTGCTTAGCCAAAGCTGCTCGGTCTTTGCCCGTGCCGAAGATTGTTAGTTTCCAATCCGGATGTTTCTTATTAACTTTCACCCAAACATCTATCAGCATATCATAGCCTTTTACATAATCGAGGCGTCCAACAGCTATCACCCTTTTATTGGTGCAGTCAGAAACTTGTGGTGAGGCCAAGGTAATAGGGTTGTAAATTCTCTTGGCTTTGTCTGTATATTTACGCCATTGCTGCTCGTCATGATCAGTAAGAACCACAACTTTGTCGAAGCGTTTGACGTTGGCTATCATACGCTTTTTCTGTAAATCACTTTCTAACTTTCTTAATAACGCAAAGCGCCTCTTTACACTCCATATCTTGAAGATGTCAATCTCGAATTTGAACCAAAAGATTTTCTTACTTCCATCTTTTAGTGATGGAAGAAAATATTCTGTAATGCCGCCCAAACATACGACATAATCGAAATGCTCACACGTTAAAAACTTGCTAAGCTTCCGTTTGTAGTCAGCCTTAATCCGCCAGTTTGAGAATATTGGGATATGGCACTTGGGTATATAGACATCCAAATCTATATATCGTACTTTATCATTTAATGGATAGAATAAATGCCGCCCACATTGAAGTCCTGTAATCATGGTGACATCGTAGCAGTCTGTCAATCCGCCCGCTACGATAGAAGTGGAAAGCTCCATTCCGCCAGAATTATACAAGCTGTCTATTACAAAAGCTATCTTTTTCATACTTTGATTCCAATCTTAGAAAGGCATTTAGCGACAAAGACTTTGAAGCTTAGCCATCTCTTTTGTCTGAACATAAAATTTGAGTCTGGATAAATCATTCTGAAATTCTCTGTGCAAAACACTTGTTTCCCAGAAGTCTTTGCTATATCAACAGCTTCTTTTAAGGAGCTCTCTATAAAAATAACATCATCCTTATGCTTTTTAAACACCTTGCCTTTGTATTCCCCATGTTTCCCCCACGCGATGCGCTCTTCTTTTGTTGAGAAAGGCAACATTACTAAGTTGTTGTATTGAATCTCATGTTCAGCGAGCCACTTTTCAGTAATGGCTCTATATTTTTCCAGCCTGCATGAGACGAGAGTATCAATTTTTACTCTAGGTATTATATATGGTGTAGCGTGTTCTATATATTCTTTATATAGTGGTCCGTCGTCATCGATTGGCGGGTTCAAGCACAAAACTCCATCGATATCACAGCATGCATGCCCCATCATGTACTTATGATGGAACATATTCCACTGAAAGACCCTTGGCCCATCAATGAGTTCCAAAAAGCAATCAACTTTCTTCGATCCAAGTGATGTAGCATAAACCACAGCATAAATCAGTTCGTATTTTTCAGCTAAATAATCCAATTTAGCCTTAGCTTTTGTCAAAGCGGTTCCCTCGTTGATGCTATCGTCTACTACCAAGATTTTCCCTGATTTCTTATCGTCAAGCACCTTGGTCCTTTCTCCGCCACTGAAGACCCTGCCTTCTACAAATGAGTCAATATCAGTATAAGGCTTATTTAAGTAGAGAGCCAATAGATTGGCAGGAAGCATGCCGCTTCTAGGTATGCCCACGACCAAATCAATATCATGCGGTATCTTCGCAAGATTTTTTACGATGCAATCGTTCAAATCTGATATCGACCTATATTCTATATACATCTTACTATCGCTTTTATTAGCGTATGTTTTCTGTAACTATATCTTCGAATTTCTTACTCGATTTGTTTATATCAAACTCTTGAATATGTTTATTTCCAGACATAGCAATTCTATAGCGCAATTCGTTATCATTGATAAGTTTGATAATGTTGTTGGCAAGTGCTTTGGGATTTTCAACTTCAGAAACAAGAGCAGTCTCATTGTCTTTAGCCATTTCTAAATACCCATCATTATTAGTACATGCAACAGCACAACCACAACACATCGCTTCACCTACTGGTAGCCCCCAACCTTCTATTTTGCTTGAACCCACATATATTGCTGCATTGTTGTATAGCTCTATAAGTTCGTCCTTAGGTGGAGTCTGGTGGTATGTAATCCAAAAAGGGAGATTTGCAGGTTGCGGAGGAACACCGAACAGATTAACCTTTATATCCGCAATTTTATGATGAACAATATCCAGCGCTGCAAATAGGGTTGGCATGTCTTTTGTTGCTGACCTGTGATATAGCGCTATAACAGACTTCCTATCGCGTTCTAAAATCGATTTGTTAATCTTAAATACATCCAAATGAAAGCCGTTGGGTACAATATCAGAAGAAATGCCATTTGATGACAAAATATTATGTAACCATTTAGCAATCACAATTTTGTGATTATTAAATTTATAGCTACGAATTACTTCTTCATAGGAAAAATCCCAGTTCTCAAAATCTTGTATAAAATAATATTTGTTATCTGAAGGTACTCTATACTTATCAAGACTATAAGCTGTGTGAATGGCTGTTGAGATAAAAACATCATTCTTGGAGTAGTGATACTTCTCAAGACTCCAAACAAATTTATATTTAATATTCTTTGACAGCTGAATCCAAGTAGGGACATATTTCTTCGTAATCTTATATCTTAAATAGGTGAAAAAAAAGAAATACAAACGATGGATAATATCAAAATGTTCATTGATTCTAAAAAGAGGGAAGATAAGTTTTACATTATATCCATCTTCTGACATTCGATTTGCATATTCCAGAATTACTTTAAGACCGCCAGATGGCCAACTTCCCTCACGCGGCATTAATATTACTATATAGGGCTTTTTATTCATTCGAAAATGTTTGTATAGTGAACAGCCGATAAAACGGCTATTCTGGTTTAACTTGTTTTTTTGACACAATAAAAGAAATAGCAGGCTGCGGAATGCCGTCTGCGACTATTAGGTAGGCATT
>Ga0256406_1001243_pt1 | contig 42155 bp, 32 predicted proteins | sample RumenRJG_03DNA_FD_185986 | JGI IMG/M metagenome (GOLD analysis project Ga0256406, IMG submission 185986) | Bovine rumen microbial communities from Lethbridge, Alberta, Canada - RJG_03 | ecosystem: Host-associated > Mammals > Digestive system > Stomach > Rumen | place: Canada: Alberta | collected... | reverse complement strand
CAAGAGCCGTAACAGCCATACGCTTTAAGAATTTGTTTCTTGCCATTTGTTATTCCTCCTAACCTAAGTTAAAATAATATAATGTAGCATTAAGTATGCTCTTTACTTAAGATGAAAACGGATTCTTCCGTAAAACAGGGCATTCTTCATGCGAATGATCGTTGTCTGACATAATTTTGACGCAGATTTTCTGCTCGGACACGTATCTGTGAACAGCGATTTTCGGCCATGGCGGCTGGAGAGCCGCAATGGAAGACAGTATCTTGAAAGAATTAGGAAGGGGTTTGGAAGGTATGTTAAAGGTGCTGATGATGGGAAACCGCGGAGATGTGAAGGGCGGTATCACGAGTGTGATTCAGCAGATTCTGAAGAATGACTGGCAGAAGGAGGGGATTCAGCTGCGTTTTATCCCGACGTACACAGATCGGAATCCGGCAGCGAAGGCGGCAGTCTTTGCGGAAGCATGTATCCAGATGAATGCATGGATGCTGCGAGAGCGACCGGATCTGGTGTACGTTCACATGTCTTACCGCGGGAGTTTTGTTCGGGCAAGGGCACTGCAGAGGATGGCTCGCCGTTTTCATGTTCCCTTTGTGATGCATCTTCATGGCTCTGAATTCGAAGACTGGTTTCACTCTCTGGCATCAGAAAAGCAAGCCCAGGTGAGGGAGTTTCTCGCAAACTGCAGCCATGTCATTGTCCTTGGCGAGCATTATAAGGAAAGCATTCGGTCTATCTGTCCTGATGTTCCTGTAGAAATCGTGCACAATGCGGTGAAGGTTCCGAACCGGATTACAAGTCTAAATGAAAGGGAAAACAGAATCCTGTTTCTGGGAGTTCTGATTCAGCGAAAGGGTGTGGAAGATTTGCTTCGGGCATTTGCTAAAGCTAAGCCCGAAAAATGGAGGCTGGTGCTTGCCGGAAGTGGGCCGGAAGAAGAGAGTCTGAAAAAACTGGCAGAGAACCTTGGGATTGGGGACCGGATCGATTTTTCCGGTTGGATTGACGGACAAAGAAAAAGAGAACTCCTGGAGTCCTCTCAGATTCTTGTGCTTCCCTCCTATAATGAGGGACTGCCGATAGCAATACTGGAAGCGATGAGCTTCGGTCTTCCGGTGATTAGTACGACGGTGGGAGACATTCCGGCTTGTATAAGAAACGGCGAGAATGGAATTCTGGTTTCGCCCGGGGACACGGACGCCCTTGCCAGGGCGCTGTCCACCCTCACTTCTCATGAGGAAATGTGGCGCAAATACAGCAGGAATGCTCGAAATACCATTGAAGCAGATTTTGACGAGAATCACTTCTACCGGCAGATTTCTGCAATCTGGAGGAAAAGCATCTCTGAATCTTGAACTTGAAACAAAAGCTGCGAACGTTAAACGGCGTCGCAGCATATATGCTTCATGAAAGGGTTGGCAGATCCTTTTGAATACTGTCCGTCAGCATCTTCAACGTTTCGGCTCTTCTTTCCTGAATCAAGGAAACCGGCCAGCCTTCCTGTTCTGCCTGACGATAGATCTGCCAGATCTGTTCCGGGCGCTCTCCGGCGGATACGCATCGTTCTGGCAGCCCACATAGATTGTAAAAGTCCCGGACTTTGTCATCCCAGTTAACTCCGACCGCAGGGATGTTGAATGATGCGCTGATGATATGGCTGTGGAGCCGCAGAGAGATGATCCCGCGGAATGCAGCGATCTGCTCCGCAAGCTGTGCGGGGCTTTCCGGACTGGGAAGCAGCTTATCTGCACATGAAGGCCATTTCGCCTCCGCGGTCTGAAGAATTTCCCGGGCAAAAGCTTCGTCCATATCGCTTCCGTTCGTGAATGGGCACCAGTCGATCTGATTTTGCTCAAAGTATGCGATCATATCCAGATAGAATCTTCGTATCCGGTGTTCCGGTATATCAAATGGATACATGATACCGAGGCCGATTTTTCCGTTTTTCGCAGGCTTTACCGGATAGGTTTCAGATGCCCAGAGCCCTTGATCCCAGGTCTGAACGGCATGCACCTGAAATCTTTCGCTGATCCGCTCGGGATGATCACGGACGCTGATCATCCGCACCATCGGATGATGCATGACCGTTCTCATTTGCTGCGTAAGCTTTTGGCTCTCCATGGCTCCCGCGCCGCCCGAGACAAAATATACCGGAATTTTTCTTTGTGTGAACTGTGAGGTGAGGTAGGCGACAGCCGATGCCAGCGTATCCGCAAAAATCTGTCCGCCGGCAAATACCACAGCGTCACATGCAGTATCTGCCGCTCTTTTTAGTCCCGGAAGAATCTTCTGGAATACATATTCCTCATGAGAGGTCTCCTTCTTTAGTGGGGTATATTTCTCACAGAAGAACCGAAGGTGCTGTCTCTTCTTTAAAGCCCGGTAACGCTCCATCGGCAGGAGTTCCCTTTTCGGAAAGGATGTTCTTCCGAAGAGATCTACAAGGACAACCTCTGCCTCCGGAAATTCTCTCTGAAGACGGTCTTTCACGCAGTCTCCGATCACAGCGTCTCCCAAATTCCATTCATAATAAAATGCGATCACACTGATTTTCATTTCGAATGACTGCTCCTGTTTCTGACTGATGATTGCGTCAGGAGAAATGCATTTTTTAAGATTGCATCCATGGCCGGCCCATTGTCCGTGTCATCATAGAATCTCATCGCATTCCTGCTGAACCGGTCATATTCACTGTCCATTTCATGCAAAGCACGGATGACGGCATCGGGATCTGAGAAATCGACGCAGATTCCAGCACCGGATTCGCCAACGGTGCTAGTGAGTCCGGGGATGTCGTTGCAAAGCATCGGAATTCCGAAACCGGAATACTCATAGATCTTATTCGGCGCGCAGTAGCGATTGTTCAGACTGGTGTCGTTGTAAAAGGCCACTGCGATATGGGCGTAGGAAGTCACTTCCAGGAAATACGCATATGGAATATTCCCGAGATAGATCACCTTGTCATAGCGGTCGCGAACCTTTTGGAGGGCATCGCCTTCTACCGGACCGGAGAGAGTAAGGTAAAAATCGCTGTCCGCACGCTTCAGAATGTCCGCCAGCGTGCTCAGGTCACGGTCCGCCACGATCGCCCCCTGATAGAGAAGTGTTTTCTTTCCGCGAATCTGCTGAATCAGTCCCTCCATCTCCGGTGTAGAAGGATTCATACAGCGCTGCCTGGGGTGATCATATGGTTTGTTCCTAAGCACATGCGGAAGCTCGCCGAGACCCCACTGCCTTTCCATCAGGATGGCGCGATGCGGTTCACAGGCCGTCCAGATATCAACCATCTTCCGGAATTCCGGAATGCGCGAGGTCCACCATTCATCCTCGTAGTATTCCAGAGCATTTGCCACCAGCGGATGAAAATTCTTCAGAAAATGGCGATGCTTCATCAGGCTTTCTTCGGTCCCAACCCACAGAATAGTATCGTCATTCCAAATTTCGTTCCTGACCTTGTCCCACAGCTTTTTGTAGGAAAAATAGTTTCGGGCTTTCTGCAAAAGCAAGTTTCTGCTCTTATAGAGCGTATAGGGAATGCAGTCAACTCCCATTTCCCTGATGCGGTTCAGATAGTCCTGCCCGTAGTCCGGTGTGACCAGTACGACATGATATCCTCGGTCACGGAGCTGTAAAACCTCAGAAAGACACGGTGGTTTTTTTTCGATATTTTGAAAACAGAAATATACAACCTGTTTTTGCATTCTGAATCCTCTCTTTTGAAGCGAATCTGATGCGTACCATGGTTTTTTCTTCCGGTACGCTTTGCAAATCACGATCCGGCACACTAGCGTTTGATCAGTTCGGAAATAAACTTTCTGCCGCGATCCTTCAGCAAATGCCTGCAGTCTGCAGAATTTCCGGCGGCACGCACCTGTTGAAAGTAGTAGTGAGATAACGCCTGGTAATAGCCGGAAAGACCCGTCTGAATCTTTTCCAGCGCATGGGGATCTGTTGTCCTGGCCTCGATATCCTCCAGAAGCAGCGCGGATCGTAGCTTGATATCTCTCCATCTGCGGGAGGTAAGACTTGACTCGTGGTAGCGATAGGAGTACAGAATCTTAGGCAGGTAATAAAATTGATATTTTTCATATGCCCTGAGCCAGAAATCATAATCTTCGACGAGAAACTTTGTCTCATCATATCCGCCGAGCTCCTCCTGAACTTTCCTGCGGTACATGAAACAAGCCGCCACAATATTCCGGATATATATGTTGTTCAGTTCGCCGGGTTCCTGCGTCGTGCCGAAGACACGGCCGTTTTCATCCATGTTGTTCATCCGGGCGAATACGACATCTGCCTCCGGATGCTCGATAAAGGCGCGGTGCATCTCTTCACAAAACTCCGGAAGAAGAAGATTATCATCGGACGCCCAGGTGTATAATTCCCCCTCACAGTGCGAAAAGCCAATGTTTAGACTGCGGGGAAGCTTCTGGTTGTGTTCGTTGGTATATACCCGGATCCGGTCATCCTTTGCGGCGAACTCTTCCGCAATTTTCAAAGAGCTGTCTGTGGACGCATCGTTCACGATGATTAATTCAAAATCCCAGTATGTTTGATTTAAAACACTCCGGATCGCTCCAGTAAGGTATCGCTCACCATTGTACACAGGCATGACTATTGATATTTTCATTACCATTATTCCTTATTCTCTAAAGTTTATTACTTCTTTAATTTACCTAGGATGCCGAGATACAGTCTAAGATTTCGGTTCAGCAGATGATAGCGCACCTTTTCTGTGCGTGGGATCATAGGATTTGAGGATACTTTCGAGTGAAGAAGCGTTCGCTCGAGCTGATTTGTCCTGTCCCGGAACTCCTGAAGATCCGACGGATCCATTGTCCGGTAAACCGGAAGTAGATAATTCGCCAGTGACAGAATATTGATAACGACACAGTGGTCGAAGGGATTCCATAACTCCGGAGATCCCTTCACGACGTCCTTTTCCATCGCCATCAGCGCACCGTAAATATCGTACCGCCTTTTGCTGAATGTCGATGCCAGAATGCTTCCTGATCGCTGCTGCCGATAATAGTACAAATCCTCCGGAAGGTACACAAAGCGCTCCGCTTTTGCAAAGACCTGATAGGTTGTGTATGCGTCTTCATACAGCTTTCCCTCCGGAAAACGAATTCCGGAATCCATGAACAAATTCCGCCGATAAAGTTTATTCGGGGTATGGAATTTAAATTTATCCCCGTTAAACATGTCAGACAGGGCCTTCGTCCGGTCCGCAGTATACGGAAGAGCAATGTGCGGAGTACGTTTTCTGCAGGAGCCGTCTTCGTTTACATACTTCATGTTGCAGATGCAGATATCCGCCTGTTGTTCCTGTGCCGCTTGCAACATATCTTCGACGAAATTCGGTTCAACCCAGTCATCGCCGTCCACAAACGCCAGATACCTGCCGCGACTATGCTCAATCCCTGCATTTCTGGAAGAGCTAAGACCGCCGTTTGGCTTTGTAATCACACGGATTCTTGCGTCCCTGCCTGCCGCCTCTTCAACAATTTTACCGGAACTATCGGTGGAACCGTCATTCACCACGATGATTTCGATATCAGAACATGTCTGACCGATCAAAGAATCCAGACACCAGCGAATATATTTTTCCACGTTGTACACAGGTACAATAACCGATACTGCACAATCCCTGCTCATATTTAATCCTCACTGCCCTTAGTATTTGTAAAGTATAACATAGCCGGCAATCGTGTGCAAAACAGAGTGTACTGTAAACGTGATATCTTAAAAAAACAAATGCCGGATCATTCCATTCGGAATGATCCGGCACCTATTAATTGAGCTTAATATTTTTAATATTCAGCTAAATTACACTCCAAAAGGATATGTCTTCTCAAGAAGATTATCATCCATTAATCCCTTTGTGTGAGTAACTGCTCTGTAGATGAAGGTAAGACCCTCTGCTCTTGTGCACTTAGCACCCGGTTTGTATGTTCCATCAGCATAACCTGCAACGACGCCGTTCGATGCGCCCCATGCAACTGCTGGTGCATAGAACTTGTTGCTAGCTACATCTGCGAAATTAGACTTTCCAGTCTCACCATCTGTCTTTCCAACAGCCTGAGAGTATCTGTACAGGAAGGTGATCATCTCTGCTCTGGTAACATCCTTCTCCGGGCTGAATGTGGTATCACTTGTACCATTTGTAATGCCCTGAGCCGTTGCCCATGCAACTGCTTTTGCATAATAATCGCTGCTCTTTACATCTGCGAACTTCGTCGTAGCACTTACTTCCGGTGAACCAGCATATCTGTAGAGCCATGTGATCATTTGACCTCTGGTTACGCTATTGCTCGGGCTGAATGTAGTATCAGTTGTACCATTTGTAATCTTATTATCTTTTGCCCAGTAAACCGGATCAAAGAAATATGCACTTGGGTTAGTAACATCAACGAATCCGTTATATGTTTCTTTAACGTTGATTGTGATGGTATCGCTGATCTTCGGGTTCGTTGCACTGGAAGCTGTGATTACAGCAGTGCCACCTTTGACAGCGGTAACAGTTCCATTCTCATCAACCGTAGCAACGGAAGGATCACTGGACTTCCATACAATATCATTTGCAGTAGCCGGCTTTACATAAAGCATCTGATGTGTGGACTGAGCAAGTTTCAGGCTTGTTGCAGCTGGTGTGGACAGCTGTCCATTATATCCTCTTACAATGTAGAGGGTACGTGCATTTGCAAGCTCGATATCAGTTGCAGCAACTGTTTTCAGCTTCGGAATAGCAACAGTAAAGGTAACATCCTTTGTTACATACTGCTCATCCGGTGTCATTGTTCCATCATAAGTAGCATACCAAGGATTCTCTACGCGTACAGTTGCGTTAACCTTGATACTGCCGGCTGCCTTTGTAGTTGGTGCTACATAATCACTGTAGGTTGCTTTATGTGCTCCATCCCAATCATACTCTACATCATCATCTGAAAGAGGTGAATTGTTATAAGCATCATTAACCTGTTTCTGGCCAGCTTTATTGAAAAGCGCACTTGCAAATTGATCTGCTGTGACGCCGCCAAGAGTATCATCTTCTTTGGTCTCTGTATCCTGATCATCATAAACCGGAGCAGATGCATAATCCTGGACACTACTCTGAATTGTCGAAACGAGAGAATTTGTCTCGCCTGCATTAAACAGTCTGGTCATTTCATCGGTCATTTCTGTGAGCTTCTCATCAGCGGTCTGCTTCAGCTTCAGATCAGCAGTGAATACCTGATCATCATTGTATCCGTCTTCCTTAAGCTGGAAGTTTACCGATACATGTCCAGTTACACCATGCTTTGCAAGCTTCTTGTTTGCTTCGCCAATTTTAATGTCACCAGCTGAAATGGAGATGTGCTTCAGCTGTGCATAATCAATACTCTGCAGACCATCTGGACGTGCTTCAGTCTTCGGACCCTGAGCGCTATTAACAACAAGGCCTGCCGCTTTCAAGCACTCAGCGAATTTAAGTCCATTAAAGTTTTTCACATAGATGTCATCTGCAGGTACGTCGCCTCTCTGAGAATCCGGTGAACCGACACCCTTCTCATTATTCTTGTCATTGCTATCGATAAGCCAGAATCTGAGGTTATTGATGACGCTTGCAAGTTTCTCAGCATCAACATCATTTGCAAATATAGTGTCATCGTCCTCAAGATACTTCTGAACTGCAGTTGCAAACTGTCTTGTCAGATAATGATGTGCGCGATCTCTGGTAGCTGTATACTTATTGGTATGGCTCTTTCCATCAGCAGAAACCGTGATGTCTGAAGTAAATGTCATGGTATTGTTCTTGTCATCGTTAACCGGTGCAGTGGTATTCTTCGCACCTTCAACTTTGATCAAGCCGTTTGTATATTCTACAATAACATAATGCTTAAGCGCCTGCTCAGCCATGGACTTCATTGTCACATCTTTGATTTCATCGCCCTGTTTGCCTTCAACGGTTTCGTCGCTCGCAGCAAACGGCCTTACTTCATCAAAATACTTCTGGATGTAATGCTCTGCAAGTGCGATTCTCTCGTCAGCAGTGTAAGCGTTCTCGTCCAGAGTGAAGTTGTAGGTCGTGGTCTTCTGGCTATCAGGAGCATATGCCGGATCACTCAGTGTTACGGTTCCTGTGATGGTTCCGTAATTATGATAATCTTCGTGCTGACCATCATCGTAATAGCTGGAAGGCGTTGCTGTTACGTTGTCAACCTGTACATTGTATCCAGGGAATGCTGCCTCGACTGCTTTCTTAATCGCATCTGCACCCGTCGCAGAAGTAACGCCTGTCATTTCATCAAGTGCAGCCTGAATGCCAGCGCTTACTCCGAGATGATCTTCCGCGCTTGCAACAGTAACTGTTGAAGCAGCCAGCGCAGGGATTGCCATAGCCGGTACGGCACCAAATGTCATGGATGCAGCAAGAGCCGTAACAGCCATACGCTTTAAGAATTTGTTTCTTGCCATTTGTTATTCCTCCTAACCTAAGTTAAAATAATATAATGTAGCATTAAGTATGCTCTTTACTTTAGTATTCTATCATAAATATCCGTGAAAGTATTACCAAATTTTTAATTCTTGATTTGTATTTTTTTAACAAAACATTCAAAATCTGTTGCATTCTGATGCCGTTATTCGTGGTTTTCGGCCGTTTTCGCTTCTTTTTTTGAGCCTTCCGAAGTAATCAAATTCAGTATTTACCGGCTTTTGCCTGTTTTTCCGTCGATATCCTGCGGAATTTTCCGTCTCTGAAATTATGTCATTTTCTTTATTATTTTTTACAATCTTCTACTTCCGCTGTCATTTTTCTTAATGATTTCTGACTGAAGGTAAGCGTCGATGTCGTTGATGAAGCGGTCGGTGTTGGAACGATACTCCGAAAATGTTTTCTCTCCTGCCTGTGCGAGTGCCTCGCCGAGTTCCTCTACCTCCATGCATGGCTGAATGTAATTCTGCTCTCCGAATTCCCGTACGATTTCCTTCTGATGGTCATCGACATGTTCCTGCCACGCCGACTGTCTGGGTACAGCGATGACGATCTTGTGCTGTTTGACCGCGTTGATGATTGCCCCGGTGCCGCCGTGCGTGATCACGATATCCGCCTGTTTCATTTTTTCCTTGAATTCGGTTCCGTTCAGGAACTTCTGATACGCAAAATGGAGCGGCACGTAATCGCTGTATCCGGTCTGAGCGAAGACCTCTTCGGTGATCGCTCCCTCGGCGATGAGACGGTCAATTTTCTCCAGGAGCCGGTTAAACTGGAACTTCTGGGATCCGAGTGTTACAAATATCATCTGAATTCCTCCGCTGCTCAGTAGATGCCGCCGACATATCTGCCCTTGGGATATACCTTTCGAAGCGCCTTCCACTGGATGTAGAAGCGGTCCGCGTATCGGTACAGGAAGCGGCCCGTCTCCGTCCCGGAATTGACCTTGGCATAAGACTCGATGTAGATCAGTTTCTTCCTATTTAATTTAGCGATCAGGCAGATCGGAATCATTGCAAGAACTCCGGTGCAGATTACAACGTCCGGTTTTTCCTTCTGATAGATTCTCAGAGATTCCAATGTGTTCAGAAGCATCCGGATCGGAAAGCTTTTTTCCTTGCGGTTCACCTGACGCAGGTAGTAAATTTTCTCTCCACCCGCATCGGGCAGATAATCTGTCCGTTCCGTTATCAGGAAGCTGTCGTACTTGTCCATCAGAGGCTTCAAGCGCATGATCTGCTCGAAGTGCCCGCCCGAGGACGCGGCAAAACAGATTTTCAGCCTGTGGTCTTTTATATCCGTCATTTCTTCTTCCTTTCACGCATGTATGTTATTCATTGTAGCACACTTTCTCATATATAAATAGAAAGGATTCCGAAAGCTTTTCTCATCGGGTTCTCATCCGTCGGCTTCTCATCCATAGCCGCTGCACGACTTTTTCTTTTTCCAGGCTGGGAAAAATGGTACAATTGACATGGTCCTGCCCACAGGTGGCAGTTCGTAAATCTTTTTCCGGAAAGGAATCACTTTGGATAATCATATGGAATCTATTTCTTCTTCCGGCTGCTGCCGGAGAGCATCAAACGTTATTCGTAATTTTGCGAAAAAATATTTCGAGGCCGCTTTTTATGTGTATCTCGCCTTCGTAGTCTTCAAATCCATGCTAACGGCAACCATGATTCAGGTGGACTGGTGGAGCGGACGCGTGGAGAGCATCCTTCAACTGGTCGCTCTCGTGATGGTAATGTGGAAGGCTGCCTCGGGTGATCTCTGGACGACACGAGAGAAAATTCTTGCCGCTTTTTTGTCCGGAAGTCTTCTGCTGTCGTGGCATTCTTATTCCTATGCGTTCATCTATGAACTGGCCGTGCTGATTTTTCTCGCGCATGGGATGGAATTCCGGAAGATTCTGACGGTCCACCTGGCCGTCTCCGCCGCTGTCACGCTTGCCACCGTTATCCTGGCGCTTTCCGGGCGAATTGAGAATCTGACCTACTACCAGGAGGCGCATAATTATCGTGCACGGATGGCCTTTGGCTTTGTATATCCGACGGATTTCTGCGCCCACCTGTTCTTCATGGCACTGAGCTACGTATGGCTGCGTCTTCGAAGGATCCGCTGGATTGAAATTGCGGCAATTGCAGCTCTGGGAATTTTCTCGTGGGTCGGCTGCGATGCACGCACCACCGCGCTGCTTTTTGCTCTGCTCGTGCTTTACCTCGGGATTATGAAGATTCGATCTTACACCGTTTCGTCCGAAAAATCGAAGGAAGCGTCCAAATTTTCTCGCCATACATTACCCGGTTCTCACACGAATACGGCCGGTAAATCCGCAGACAATGTTGTGGCTACATCCGAATCACAGATCACGCGGGAGTCTTCTTCCCAACGCGCAAAGGCGTCCTCACTTACTTGTGTTCGCAGTTGGACCGACCGGCTAGTTGTCCTGTCTGCCCCACTCTTCGCAGCCATAATGATTCTGATGTCCCGCTTCTACTCGGAATCGTCCCGATTCCTCCGGCTTGTGAATAAGGCGCTCAATAACCGCCTCTACTATGCACATATAGGTTTTGAACGCTACCCTGTGCGGCTGTGGGCGCAGAAGGTCGAGATGCGAGGCGCGGGCAGAGCTATCACACATTCCTCCGAATATTTTTTCCTGGACAGCTCCTATGTAAATATTCTGCTTCGGCTCGGTCTTATCGTTCTGGTCGCTGTCCTCCTGATCCTGGTTATCACCGCTAACCGCGAGAGGAAGACAGGCGATCACCTGAAGCTCTTTCTGTTGTTCCTGATCATCATCGCCTGCGTCATCGAGCACCACCTGATCGAGATTCAGACAAATCCGTTCCTGCTCCTGGTGCTGGCCTGCGATAGCGGAAGGAGAGATGATTTTCGGATTTCCCATCCGGGCACCGAAGCATAGATCTATCCGACATTTACAATTTTTTCAGCAAAAGTTTGTATAGCGTGCACAAATAATCAGCCGTATACTTTCTTGTTCAAATGTTACAATAGATATATAGCAGATCAAATCATGTTATGGATCATTGTAAGCAATAGGAGTTTCATATGGCAGGAAAAGATATTTCCGAGAAGATTTTGGCTGATTACAACGATGTATTCGCTGATATTGTGAATGTATTGCTCTTCAACGGTGAACCGAGGATCGCTCCTGATAAGTTACGAAACGCGGGCAACCGCAGTCAGTATAAAGCGGATGGGAAGCTGCACGAGCAGGAAAGGGATGTAACCAAGTATTTTACAGACAGCAATGTCACCATCTCTTTGCTCGGAATCGAAAACCAAAGCCGACCGGAGCGTTTCATGCCTCTCAGAGTTATCGGATATGACGGAGCATCCTACCGGACACAGCTTCTGAACAAAGAAGTGACAAATATCTTCCCGGTTGTTACAATGATATTGTATTTCGGAAGAACCCATTGGAACTACAGCCGTCATCTGACTGAGCTGATTGATCTTCCGGATGATTTTAAACCGTTCGTCAGCGACTACGAAATGAAGAATCTGTTTGAGATTTCATTTCTGAAGCCGGAGCAGGTACTCTTGTTTCGAAGCGATTTCCGATATGTTGCAGACTATTTTGTTCAGACACGTCTCCACGGAGACTACATCCCCGCTCCGGGTGAACTCGATCACGTCGATGCCGTTCTGAAACTTCTGTCTGTGCTCACCGGTGACCACCGCTTTGAAGAAGCTATGGATGTGCTTCCGGAGAAAGGAGCTCAAATGTGCGAAGTATTGGATGCTGTTGAAAACAGAGGAATCGAAAAAGGCAAGGTCGAAGGTAGAAAAGAAGGCAAAATTGAAATCTTGTATTACACGCTTCATTATTCTCCACAACGAATTGCCGATCAGCTTCATATGCCGATCAGCGCTGTTCTGGATATTATAGACAGCCTTTCTACTTCCGACGAAGGCAAAGAATAATCATAAATATGCTTTTCAAACACTCTCTCCTGTAATTATCGGCAATCACCGCTTTGAAGAAGCTATGGATGTGCTTCCGGAGAAAGGAGCTCAAATGTGCGAAGTATTGGATGCTGTTGAAAACAGAGGAATCGAAAAAGGCAGAGAAGAAGGCAAGATTCAAGGCAGGCTAGAAGGCAAGATCGAAGGCAGACTGGAAGGCAAGATCGAAATATTGTACTATACACTTCACTATTCTCCACAAAAGATAGCTGATCAGCTCCACATGCCGGTCACCGCTGTCCAGGATATTATCGACAAGCTTTCTCCTTCTGACGAAGGCGAAGAATAATCGCTGGTATTGATAAGGCCTCGCAGACGTCCTTTGTAACAGTGCGTTCTGCGAGGCCTTTTTCCGAAACCTTTTCTGATTTTACCGTGCTCTGACTCTCATTTGACGGTGTTCCGAGTCTGATTCGACTGTGGTCCGACTCTTATTGGACGGTGCGATCCGAGTCTGATAAAAAATCGATGAGACAATGCATATGAAATAGCGTGATCATCCCAGCATTGCGAAGAAGCTTGCAAGTATAACAGTCATCAGACCGGATACAACAATGGCAAGGGAGCTCATGGCTCCTTCGATCTCTCCCATCTGCATGGCCTTGGCGGTACCGATAGCATGTGCAGAGGTTCCACACATCAGTCCTCTCGCGATCGGGCTCTTAATGCTGAGGAGTTTGCTCATTCCTACCGCAATGACGTTTCCGATAATTCCGGTGACAATGATGACCGCGACGGAGATCGTCACAACTCCTCCCAGTTCTTCCGATACACCCATTCCGATAGCGGTGGTGATGGACTTTGGAAGAAGCGTAACATAGTCTGCATGGGAAAGCCGGAACAGCTTGCTCATAATCAAAACGGATCCCATGGAAGTGAAGCATCCGGAGAGTACGCCGATCAGGATCGCCCGGAAGTTCTTCTTTAACAAGGCCATCTGCTTGTAGAGCGGAATTGCCAGGCATACGGTTGCCGGTGTGAGCAGGTAGCTCAGATATTTTGCACTATCGTTATAACTCTTGTAATCCACCTTGCATACAAGCAGTATCACAATCGTCAGTGCGATGGAAATCAAAAGCGGATTCATGATATCAAGCTTTGTCTTGTCATGCAGCCATACACCAAACCCGTAGGTGACCAGACTTATTACAAAACCGATAGTAGCAGAACATAACATTATGTTATTCATCTCTTCTTCTCCTTCTCCCCCTGTTTTCTGCTCTCTTCTTCCTTAAATTCTAGTAGATCGTTCAGAAAATAGACGGACCAATGATTTTGAAAGGTGATGCTAGGTAAGGCCTTCTTTGACATTTCAATTGGTCTAGCCGATTAGTGAATGTTCTACTAGATAGCTTAAATTCACGCGCATTTATTTGCCGACTACAAAATGATCTTCTGATCCTCTGATCTTTTTATCTTCTTTTCTGCGCCTTTGCCGCTCAATTCTCCGCTTCAAAGCCCTTCTTAGACGCTCTCCGGCTCAGCTCCTCACCCAGTTTTGACGGTTTTTCGGATTCCTCTTCCCTGACCAGTTGTTTGGCGGCTTCTTTTCTGGTCACATCCTCCTCAAGGGACGCAATACGTCCGAGATCTTCATTGATTTCATCGTCCAGTTCCTTCTCTTCGCCGGTCTCTGTTCCCTTCACCAGCGCATCGGTCACCTTTCCGGTCACTCCCATAACGAGGAAAGTGCTCACAATGGTAATCACGAGAATCGGCACGATGATAGGCTGCAGGTCCGGCCATGCTGTGATCAGACCTACTCCCGCAGGAATGAACATCATCGGCATAACGTCCACCAGGAAGGTTGCTGTTTCATCTACATCCGGAAGCTTGACGATGTGTGTCATCAACAGAACGAGCATGATCACGAGGCCGTAGATGCTGGCCGGAAACGGAAGCGGCAGGAAATGATTCAGGAGTTCTCCCACACAGGATACTGCCAGAATGATCGCAAACTGTTTCATGTACTTCATGACTGTTTTTCCCCTTTGTGCTGCGATAGCTGTTTTGCGGTAAATATCTTTTACATAATAGGAGATCACCCGGAAAATAACTCGTCAGAATCTGCCTTCAAGTAGTTGTTTTTTCGGATTTTCTCTCAAGCGGGCGTTATCCATGCTATACTGTTGTGCGATCAGAATTCAATCGCCGTAAATATGGATCTCGCCAATCCAGACATCATAAATACAGATCCTACACACAAATACAGATCCTGCAAATACAGGGCGTACAAATTCAGATCCCGCAATCACAGATCTCGCAAATACAGATCTCGCAAATACAGATCTCGCAAATACAGATCTCGCAAATACAGATCTCGCAAATACAGATCCTGCGAATATAGATCTTACAAGTACAGCTGCCGCAAATCATTGATTTTCGCAATAAATAATCTGCATTGACCCGCACAGAAAGGAGAACCCGACTCATGTATTTCACAGACTATCACACCCACACCCGCTTTTCCTTTGACGGAGCGCCTCACGCGACCATTGACGCCATGTGTCAGGCCGCGATTGAACGGGGCATTTCGGAGCTTGCCATTACCGATCACATGGATATTTTTCACTTGCAGAAGTACAGCTATATCTTGGATTGCCATCACCTGTATCCCGAGCTTATGGCCGCAAAGGACCGGTACAAAGGGCGACTGAAGGTCGTCATCGGCGCTGAGCTGGGACAGCCGATGGCGAACCCGAAGGAAGGCCGGCGGTTCCTTTCCGATCATCCGGAGCTTGATTTTGTCATCGGATCCGTGCATCAGATGGAAAATGATCTTGACGTCTATTATTATAATTTTCGTAAGCATGACCCGGTTCAGGTCTATGATCACTACCTGGATCTTCTCACGGAATACGCCGCCGACTATGATTATGACGTCATCGGCCACATCACATATCCACTCCGGTATATGGCTGAGGCAGGCTTTGCCGTGAACATCGAACAATTTCTCGATAAAATTGAAAACCTCTACCGTATTATCATCCGAAGAGACCGCGGGATTGAGCTGAATCTGTCAGGCTTCCGGCAGTCCATGCAGACAACTATGCCGACCCCTAAGCTTCTGAAGCTTTACTACGAATGCGGAGGCAGGATCCTCACGCTCGGAACGGACGCGCACCGCCCTGAGGATGTGGGTGCATTTCTTCGAGCCGGACAGGATATTGCCTATGAATGTGGCTTCCGGGAACTTACGACCTTTGAGAATCGGACTCCGTCTTTTCATAAAATAATGGGAAAATGAATTTCTCCTCTCATTAACCGGCGGATCCATGGAAGAGGTTCATGAGCCGAGATAAAAAATAGAGACATCGGATGTAATCTCCGGTGCCCCTAACAATAAGCAATTATGTGCTCAATGAACGCTGCGCAAAACAATAGCAGATCTAAACAAGATTTCTTTTCTCCATATCCGTTAGTTATGCTTCAGTTCTTCGACCTGTGCAGCGATTTCAGGCTTTGCCTCTTCCATCATCTCGTCCCAGCCGTCCTCGTAATCGAACGTCACTTCATCCGGATCATCCTCTTCGATAGATTTCCGGATTCGCTTCACATATCCCTCCAGAAGCTCAAAGTCCCTGTCGTAGCAGTGAAAGCTGTTCGCACGGTGCGTGTAGCTTCCCACGCTGACTCCCAGTTCATCCGCAATCATCTTCTGAAGCATAATCAGTGCAAAAGCGTTCATGTAGGCCGCCTTACACGCATCATTAGACCGGAACAGGACCTTGCAGCACAGCCTTCCTTCCCGAATGAAATACTGAATGTGCTGCAGGCATGCCGGGTCATCGCTCCCCATATCCGCCTGCTTATCCCTCACTGTCATTACCGCCCGGCGGCTTTCAGGGTTTCTCTTCAGCTCACTCACAATAAACGGAATCTGGTCCGCATATCTCTGATGGTAGGTGTAGACCCAGTTTCCCTTTTCCACCTCAAAATCCAGAATACCGTAAAGCATCTCCTGGCGGTACTGCTCCAGCTCCTTTGGACCCCCGATGAAGCATTTGGAGATCATCGGCTCACTGAGAGGCTCCGCGACACACATGGTCATCGAAAGCTCCTTCTGCCGGCAGTTCCAGTCCGGGCAGGCATTCACGCGTCCGCACGCATCGAGAGCCAGAAGAGCCTTGTGATAAGCCTCCGGAAGATTCTTTCCATATACCATCTTCTCATCCATATCGAAATCATATAACGAATCGGTCATCTGTCCTTCCTTTCTCCTTCATGACAATTAGCATAACTCTGTATATAAAACTGTCCTCCGCGATCCATTTTCTGCGCTCCGACAATTTTCCGCCGTAATAAATATCTTCAGGTCACATACAGGCCGCATGGCGTTCGGTCTGTGAGATGATCCAGAGGCATTTTCGTTACCCTTCCCGCGTCCGGAGGAATACAGTACGTTGTAAAAAAATGGTTCATGCTGTACAAAACCTCCTCATCCGAAAAATTTCCCACTGTATCCCGGATCTCAGACAGATTCTCATGAAGCTCTGATGGAGTCATGTTCAGGAAATCTTCGTACGCAAAATCTGCCCCGAAGTACTCCTGCAGCTTCCATGGCTTCGATGGGAAATTCCAGTCATAGCGGAAGATGCCAAAAAACTTGATCCAAACCTTTCCGTTCTGGTCCGGATAGATCGAATAATACAGCGCATCTCTCGCCTCTTTCGGATTGTCAAAAAGCTTTTCCTCGCACATGCTTCTGAATCCTTATGAAAAAAAGACCGCCAGCCCCACGACGACTGACGGTTATTCTTTAATGCTACATTATTCTTATATTATAAGCAGTTTAATGAAAACGGTCAAGCCACTCCCCGGTAACAGATTTACTGAAATTTGTAGAAAAAAATGTGCACTTTTTTGTGAGGATTCCCCGCTTCGCCTCGTTAACGACGATTCCGCTTCTCTGTCAGTTTTTAAGTCGGTACAGAATCGGCCCACTTCACCCACTTCACGGCCCACTAATAAAGGAAGGGCTCTCCCGGATGCAAGGGGCCAGCTTCTTTTAAACCGGGCGCTTGGAAAGCATGGTCTCCGTCCGGACACCCTGAATGTTCTTGACCGCCTCATACCCTTTTCATACCATACACTCTCGCAATGCAGCAGATATGTGTATGCTCTCCCATAATTTTACGGTTCCGCAAAGGCAAGTACGCCGATCAGTCCCGGTCCGGTATTCACCGCAAGGGAAGCGTTGATCTGATTGAAATAGATCAACTCTCCCTGTGGGATCTTCTCCTGGAGCATCGCAGCCGTTCGCTTTCCTTCCTCCTCGTCATTTCCGTGAAGAACCGCTAGCCAGCACCTCTTCCCGCCCACGGTCTTTACAATCTCATCGATAACCCTCTGCTTCCCTTTTTTGGCGCCGCGGATCTTTGCCACGGTATAGTAAACCCCCTCCGGGTCACAGGCAATAATCGGCTTCATATGAAGCACATTGGCAATCATGAAAGCCACATTCCCGATACGGCCTCCCTTTTTCAGGTAGTCCAGCGTGTCCATATAGAACATCAGATGAGAATCCTCCCGCTTCTCCTCCATTCTTCTGCAGATCTCATCAAACGGAACTCCTTCCTGTACAAGCTTTGCTGCGTACACCGCGTACACGCCGCTGCCGAAGGAGATATCCTTTGTGTTGTATACATAAGTCGTCAGCCCTTCCACCTCGCCGGCGACCGATTTCACATTATTGACCGTTCCGCTCAGGTGGTCGGAAATATTAACCGAGATGCAATGCGTATAGCCCTCGTCTCTCAGCTTCTCCAGAAAATCCAGGATCTCCCCCGGAGACGGCATCGACGTGCTCGGAATCTCATCCGGAAACCGCTCATAGATGACCTTCGGATCAATATCCACTCCATCCTCGTACTCTTTTTCCGGATAAATTACATGAACAGGCAAAACCCGGATATTATACTTCTCCTGTAAATCCCTGCCGATATCACAGCAAGAATCCGCCATTACAACAATCTTCTCCTGCATAAATCACTCCCTGCAGCCCCTTCGCTGCCATTGTCTCAATATTACTGCTGACCTTATATTAGTTTCATTAATACCCGTTGTCAAGTTTTTCAAAAACCGATCACACGGTTTGCTTGACTCAACCCCACGAATAAAATATACTGTATAAGTCCAGTCGCATGACAGAGACGGACTGCACACCCGCAGGGCGTGCAAGGCTGGCTATGGCTTTGCGACGACAACAGGTATGAGCATGAAGCGGTGTGAAAACACCGCGAGAATGCGAATACCTGTAGCGACGCGAAAGCACAAAGTGCGAAGCGGCGCGTGGACTTATACAGTATGTCATAAGTCCAGTCGCATGACAGAGACGGACTGCACACCCGCAGGGCGTGCAAGGCCGGCTATGGCTTTGCGACGACAACAGGTATGAGCATGAAGCGGTGTGAAAACACCGCGAGAATGCGAATACCTGTAGCGACGCGAAAGCACAAAGTGCGAAGCGGCGCGTGGACTTATACAGTATGTCATAAGTCCAGTCGCAATATATTTACACCGGGGGAGATGAAGCAAATGCCAGCCACACGCGAAGAACAGATTGCAGAAAGTCTGAACCGCTTTCAGATGCCTGCCTACACGCAGATTCCGAATGTCGGACTCTATCTGAAGCAGGTGGTCGCATATATCAACGATTATCTGGACCCGATCCGCGACGACCCGCTGACCGTGTCCATGGTCAGCAATTATGTCAAGCATAAGCTGATCCCGAATCCCATTCACAAAATGTACTACCGTGAACAGATTGCTCTTCTCTTCTTCATCGCGGTTACCAAGTGCGTCCTTTCTCTGGAAGAGATCCGGTTTCTTCTTGCGATCCAGGAAAAAAGCTACGATACGCAGTACTCTTACGAACAATTCCGTCGAAAGCTAGAAGAGGCTTTACATCACATGATCGGCGTGGAGGACAGAATCCCGCCCGCGTCGAGCGATGATTCCGAGGGGCATATTCTGCTTCGCAATACGGTCATCACGATTTCTCACAAGATTTACATGGACCGCTATTTTTACTATGCCCAGCTCGCAGAAAACGAGGAAGAAAAATCGGACTCCGGGACACAGGGCCCCGACAGGCAGCCCGGTCGGAATGCGAAATAAACAGAACGACTTACATAAACGAGATAAAACACGCTGCGCGAGTTTTTTCTCGCTATCGCGACGCTCGCCGCACACGAATACTTCGCATTCGGCTGCGGCTCACTGTTCGCGTAAATAAATCCCGTACCGTCGGATGTCAGAATCATCTCATCCGCCGATACGGGATTTTTCATATTTCTATACGGTTTCTATGCTCTATCCTCTTTCTGGTAGGTGTCCTTTCGACCTGTGTTTTTCCAGCTCTGATTTATGCTGATTTTTCAGTCATCCTGTGTTCCGGGATCGTCCTGAAGCGCATCATATCCGTGCTCACCGGTACGGATCTTCACGACATCCTCCACATCATACAGGAAAATCTTACCGTCTCCATATCTTCCGGTGTACAGAACCTTCTGAACCGTATCGATCAGTTCCTCAGAGGATACCTTGCAGATGACGACGTCCAGCTTGATCTTCGGCAAAAGCCTCGTCTCTACCGGTACACCACGGAAATAGGTAGAATGTCCCTTCTGCATGCCGTGGCCGAAGACGTTTGTAACTGTCATTCCGGTAATTCCGATATTCTCCAGCGCGTCCTCCAGCTCCGCAAACCGGGTCTGATTGGCGATAATCGAGACCTTCGTGATCTTGGCTCCGCTTCTCTCCACTCTTGTGACCGGTACAGCCTCCTGCACGCTTGCCTCCGCGCCGGCCGCCTTCTTCAGCTCACCCTTTGTGCTGCCGCCAATGGTCGCGGCAATCTTTCCGCTTCCGGGCCTTCTCTCGTCATTGTCGTCAATCTCCGTATTGAAGGCTGTAGCCGTAGCCGGAGCAAAATCCGGATAAGCAACGTTTCCGTGCTCTCCGATATCCAGACCCTGAATCTCTTCCTCTTTCGTGACACGGATTCCGATGGTGTGCTTCAGAATCTGCCATACCGCAAACGAAGCAAAAAAGCTGAAGGCTCCAACCGCAAGGATTCCGATCAGTTCTACTCCAAGCAGCCGGAATCCGCCGCCGTAGAACAGGCCATTTTCCGTGGAAAGCGTCGTTACCCCTTTACAGGAGAACAGGCCGACCGCCAGCGTTCCGAGAACACCGTTGCACAGATGAACCGCACAGGCTCCGACCGGATCGTCAATATGAAGCTTGTCGAAAAAGCCTACCGCAAATACCACGACAACGCCCGCGATCGCGCCGATGATCATGGACCCTGCTACCGTTACATACGCGCAGCTCGCGGTAATTCCCACGAGACCTGCCAGACATCCGTTTACCGTCATGCCCAGATCCGGCTTTCCGATCACGATCCACGCCGTAATTGTAGAGGTCAGAACTGCCATGATCGCGGATGAATTCGTTGTCATCAGGATGTGCATGACGTCCGCCGGATGCTGGAACGTCATGGTAGAACCGGGGTTAAATCCGAACCAGCCGAGCCAGAGTACAAACAGGCCGATGACGGCCAGTGACATATTATGTCCGGGAATAGCCCTGGGTTTTCCGTTTTTATCATATTTTCCGATACGGGGTCCGAGGATCAGCGCACCGCTGAGTGCCGACCAGCCGCCGAGAGAATGCACCACGGTATCTCCCGCAAAATCCTTGAAGCCAATCTGCGCGAGCCAGCCGCCGCCCCAGATCCAGTGTCCGATCACCGGATAGATCAGCAGTGTCAGGATAAAGGAAAAAATAATGAAGGATACATATTTCACTCTCTCCGCCACGGCTCCGGATACGATTGTTGCCGCTGTTCCGCAGAATACAAGCTCAAAGAAAAACTTGCCCCAGAACGGTACCGCGCTTGTCAGTGTGTTGTCATAAAAGGAAAGATCCACGTTTCCGAGAATCCAGAGGTGAGAGGTTCCGACAAATCCGCCGGTTCCTCCGAACATCAGACCCCATCCCAGAAGAATAAAGCCCAGTGACGAAATCGCGAAGACGATAAAATTCTTTGACAGAATGTTTACCGTATTCTTCGCTCTGGCAAAGCCCGCTTCCACGGAAGCAAATCCAAGATTCATGAAAAATACGAGGATCGCCGCCAGAAAGACCCACAAAGTATCTGTAATACTGTAATCCATATTTTCTCCTCCCGAAATAAAATACAGAACCAACGAGATAAAACGCGCTGCGCGAGTTTTATCTCGCTATCGCGACGCTCGCCGCACACGAATACTTCGCATTCGGCTGCGGCTTACTGTTCGCGAAAAAAAAGAGAGATACCGACAAATCGGTACCTCTCTGTACATGGTCACATTATAAGCAGATCATGCGCAATTGAAAATGCTTAATTTAAAGTAAGTCGATGTTTTTTCTGCTGTTTCTGTCCTTTTTTACACGTTTTTTCTTTTTCTTACTTATCTTTGCGATTCTCTCCGGAGCTGCCATACGTACGAGCGGATTTCGTTTTCGCCCCTCTTCCCGCAGAGCCTGCTTTTCTTCCTTCTGCCTTTCCGTTTCCCACAGAACCGGTTCTTCCGGCTTCTTTCGTCCCTTTTCCCGTATTCCCCGCTTTCGAGAATTTTTTCTCATCCGGATCCAGGGCAGGCATCACTTCCTGATAGAGCCTTGCGGAGTACGGTGCAAGTGTGACCGGCACAGCTCCGTTCTTTTTTCTCACACGGATCAGTCTCTCCAGCTTCTCCTCCGGCGTCGACCCGTTATAGATGCAGTCGTCCGAGTCGATGAGCAGATGAAGATTTTCATCGCCCGTCGGACGATACGAATAGGTCTGCTCCTGATTCGAGAAATTGAAGAAGCAGAGGATCCCCTCGGTGTCGGAGGTTCTCCGGTACACATATACACTCTGACTGGTGTCATCCGCTTCAATCCACTGGAAGCCCACACGGTCATAGTCCTTCTGCCACAGGGCAGAATGCTCCCTATAGATCTCGTTCATATCTACCGTCAGTCTGTGATAGGCGTCATGAATCGGATACTTCGTCAGGAACCAGTCCTGCTCCCGCTTCTCATCCCATTCCCGGAGCTGCCCGATCTCATTGCCCATGAAGTTCAGCTTTTTGCCCGGATGCGTCATCATATACAGATACAGCGCTCTTCCCTGCGGGAACTTGTCCGCATAATCCCCCGCCATCTTCTGCATAATCGTTGCCTTTCCGTGAACCACCTCGTCATGCGACAGCGGAAGCAGATATTTTTCATTATAAAAATACTGCATCGAGAAGGTAAGCTTATGGTACGCGTCGGGACGGTCCTGCGGCGGCGTGCGGAAGTAGTTGAGCGTATCGTTCATCCACCCCATATCCCATTTGTAGTCAAATCCCAGTCCGCCCTCCGACACCGGCTTCGTGACGCCCGGATAGGCAGAGGAGTCCTCCGCGATCAGAAGCACATTTCCATCCAGCTTTTTTAGGCCACGGTTCATGTTCTGCAGGAAGGAGATGGCGTTCTCGTCCTTCCCGAGAGTCTCGTTACCCTGCCAGTAGATCAAATTGCCCACCGCGTCAAAGCGAAGTCCGTCAAAATGAAAATCTGCCAGCCAGTATTCGCTCGCGGAATTCAGGAAACTCCGGACATCGCCCCTGGAGTGGTTGAAATTGCAGCTTCCCCACTCACTGGTGCTCTTGTCGGCAAACGCGTGCTCATACAGCGGCGTTCCGTCGTATTTCCACAGGCCATAGTCATTCACCGCGAAATGCACCGTGATAACATCCAGGATCACGCCGATCCCGTGCTGATGACACGTGTCGATCAGCCGCTTCAGCCCGTCCGGATTGCCGTACCTGGACGTCGCGCTGAAAAATCCCAGCGACTGATAGCCCCACGACTCATCGGCCGGGTACTCGTTCAGCGGCATCAGCTCCAGATAGTTGTAGTGGTTTTCCATAAGGTAGGGGATGATCTGGCCGACGATCTCATCGTACGTGTACCACCCGTCAGAGACATCGACGCCGATTCCCTGTGCCTTCGCCTCATCCAGCTCTCGCGCGTGGATCTCCGGATCGTCCTTCCTCCGCCATGATCCCATATGCATCTCATAGATATTCAGCGGTTCCTTTGTACGGTCTCTTCTGGTCCACATCCAGTCCGCGTCATGGAATTCATAACCGTTCCGGTTGTAGATCACAGACGCTGTTCCCGGTCTCTTCTCAGAAAAAAAAGCATACGGATCCGCATGGTCCATGAAGTTCCCGTCCTGTCCATAGATCCGGAACTTGTACATCTGTCCCGGTTTCGCGTTCTCTACCCGGGCCTCCCAGAACTGACCGTTTTCCACCTTTTGCATCGGCGTGTCCGTCCATCCGTTGAACTCCCCAATCACAGAAACCGCATCGGCATTCGGCGCATAGGTGCGGAATACCACGCCTTCCTTCCCGCACTGCGCGCCCAGGTACTCAAAGGCCTTAAATTCCTGTCCGTTGTAAAAATCCCGTAAATCCATATATTATCCCCCGATATACATATGTGCGGCCTGCTTACACCACTGCAAATATCCCGCCTGTACCGCTGTGAAAAATCGCTGCAGACAACCGCTGCCATACCTCAACAAAATTCGCAGCACCTCCGCAAACATTCGCCGCAGTCAATCTCTGCCTGTATCACATATGCAGTACATTCACCAGCATGATCCAGGAAAGTCCATAGTAAGTCACAACGCCGACAAGGTCGGTAAGGGTTGTGATAAGCGGACCGGAAGCGACGGCCGGATCCACCCCGATCTGGTTAAAGAAAATCGGAATCGTCGTTCCGACAAAGCTTGAAATCAGCATCGCCAGGAGCAGCGACAAGCCGATACAGGCGGAAATCGCAAACGCCGCTGACGGCGGCATACGCCGTGCCGCCATGATATACAGTCCGATCGCGGCAAAAGAAACCACACACAGGATAAACCCGTTGGAAAATCCGACGGTCATTTCTTTTCCGACCAGATGAAGCTTCTGTCTTCCGGTCAGATGCTCATCCATCAGGACACGAATGGTAACCGCAAGGGACTGCGTTCCCACATTACCGGACATGTCCAGAATCATGGACTGAAAAGCCATGATCAGGGTGAGCTTCTGTACGACTGTCTCGAAAAGACCGACGACTGTAGAAACCCCGATTCCCATGAACATCAGGAGCACCAGCCACGGAAGACGCTTCTTGACGCTGAGCCTTACCGGTTCCTCCAGATCCTCCTCCGCGGACAGACCGCCGAGTTTTGCGTAATCTTCGCCCATCTCATCATCGACAACTTCTACTACATCCTGCGAAGTAATAACGCCCAGGATGTGATTGTCATCCGACAAAACCGGTATGGATTCCTCAGAATAGTCCTTGATCTTTTCCAGACAATCTTCAATTTTTTCATCGGCATAGACATACGGATATGCCGTAGCCGTAATATCCTCCAGACTCGTTCCGTTTCTGGCAATGATCAGATCCTTCAGATCTACCGCGCCGTAGTACACGCCGTCGTCATCCAGGACATAGATCACGGAAATGTTGTCGTTCTCCGCCGCCTGATCAATCAGAGAGCTCATCGCCGCCTTGATCGACAGACTGCTGTTCAGCGTGACAAAATTCGTGGTCATACGGCTGGCAATCGTGTCCTCATCGTAGGACGCCAGCACCTGGATCGACTTTCTGGATTCCGGATCCATCAGCTCGAGCCAGGCTCTCTTTTGCTGTGAATCACTGTTCTTCAGAATATCTGCCGCTGTCGCCGGCTCCATCTCCTCCAGAACGGTCGACGCCTTCTTCGGGTCCATCTCATTCAGATATTCCTCAGCGTCCTCATCGGCGTACTCCAGCATCTCTGCCAGATCCTCTGTCCGCATGATGCGGTACAGCGAAAGCCGCTCTCTTTTCTCCAGCTCCGGCAGTACAGTCGCGATATCGTTAGCGTGATAGTCCTGTAATCTGTCCCGGATCACCCGGGGTGAATTCTTACTCCGGATCACATCCAGAATTTCCTTCTCGTATCCGGAGGCTGTCATCTCTGTCTTTTTTTCCTCTCTGCTCATTCCCTCTCCTTTCCTCATTCGAAATGCCGCCCGCTCGCATATCGTTCCGTCTGACAAAAGCTGAAACCTTTCTCTGCTTCAGCCGGTACTGTCGTTTCACCGGTACAGCGGTTTCACCGGTACACACAGTTAAACTGTATTAACCAAGATTCCTTATCAGACGCAGACCATCGATTTGGGGGAAGCATACCTACAAGCATCCACTCTGCTGCGTTTTTCTATGAAATTGAATGTCTTTATGGATGTATACGGAAATGAATTGCAGATCTGAAACGAGATAAAAGCTTAAGAAAGCTCAAAAAACAGAGGAAATGAAAGACTCCAAAGCCCCAACGAGATAAAACACGCTGCGCGAGTTTTATCTCGCTATCGCGACGCCCGCCGCACACGAATACTTCGCATTCGGCTGCGGCTCACTGTTCGCGTAAAAAGGCAGAGCAGCTTCCGGCTGCCCGTTGTGACTTGCATTCCTCGCGATCTGCAATTCCTTCGGTATGTGATAAGGACATCGGCCTTCACCATCACAGCCTTCCATCTGTTCCACCTCTTTTCCTTGTTAACCCGGCACATGCAAAGCATGGTTCATGGATATTCGTCAATGTTAATGAATCCACTGCTCTCCGCCGGATAGATTTTATGAAAATTTTATCAACCGCACTAACTGTAACACTTCCCTTATTCTTTGTAAACCCCGTTCTGACGAAATGCGAAGCATGGAACAATCCGCAGCTTATACAGTTTGTGGCACAATGTATTATATGCGTGTTTACAGTTTACGTAGAGTCTGAGCTCTCACAATTTCCGAAAACGGGAAACCATCTGTGTTTTTTCTTACATCCTCCAGCTCGAGGTGATCTCCAACGCAACACCATTCTGAAGCTTGTGCTCCGCCTCTGATGCTTCTCCCGGTTCGATCTTTCTGATTCCGGCGGTCATCGTATGCTCCGGCGAATCAAATTCCGCATACATCTCGATGGGATACAGCGACATAACATTCATCAGGCTGCTGATCTCCATGGCAAGCTCCCTGCCTCGGACATAAGCGACCGTCCCTCGGGAAGAAGCCGAATCGATCCTGCACTCCGGCTTAATGCCGAATAAATCCTGATCCTCCTGCTCTCCTTCACAGCTGTGGAACAACCCTGCGCTGAATATGACCTTCTCATCCGTTCCGCACCAGTACTCCGGAACATCCTCACCGGTCAGCTTCGCCGCTCGATACTCAACCACAGCATCCTGCGACATCCGGTACAGATCCCATGCCCGCTCCGGGAGCAGCCGCTGGGACCGCAGCAATTCCCCGATGGCTCCCGCCTTCTCTTCCGAATCTGTCATCGCGACCGGAAAAGATCCGAGAACTTCTCCATTCACGTCGCGGATTGCGGTATAAAGACGATAAACCGCATCCTCTCGCGAGTCATTTTCCCATGTCTCCTCATTCATCCTTCTCAGCTTCGTATGCAGTTTACGAATCGCGCGGGGGATGTTGTTGTCCTGAAGCACGGAGTCCCGGATAAACTGCCGGTAATCATGCCCCGCACTGTCCATCCCCGAAAGCGGACGGTACCCGATCACATATTGCCGCACCTCTGAATAAGAATCCTCAGAAATCCAGGCACTGAAAGACCGCGCCGAATCCGCTTCCCGAATGCTCTCCTCTACCGTAATGACATAATCTCCATACATGAAATAATGATTCTCTACTCTGACTCCCACCTTGTCCAGCGAGATTTCTTCCAGTCCATCATAAGTTCCATGTTTCTTGCCGTATTGACATAACGCATGTCTGCATCCCCAAAAATCATCCATAGTCCAGTCCCCTCTCACGCATCATATAAAAAAGCAAAACCGAACACTCCGTAACCTCGTGTCTAGCACCATCCTAAAATCAGTTACTTTTCCCATACAATCTTATTTTACTATACATTTTTTCTGTTTAATTCTCAATACAAACCCTACTCATTCCATCCCACATACGAACCGGCTGTTGCTGTTCACTTACCACACAAAGCAGATAAGATTTTACAGAAAACTCTCATTCGATGTGTCACAAACTCTATAAGCCGCGGATTGCTCCGCGCTACATACACAAAGCCCTTGGCAAATGAAATGAGCCTGGAAGTTTATATTTTCTTTATACTGTCACCACATTTTAATCACAACTTCCGCGTATATTATTTCTCAGATAGTTGATTAACCACTCACTATCTCCCCCTCATTTAAAAGAAAAGGAGAATGTCCCGTGTGACATTCTCCTTTTCTTTGTATATATCTATATTCTTCTTGTGCATCTACATTCTTCTGCATCTGCATTCTTCTCCTGTATCTGCATCCATCTGCATCTGCATCCTTCTTATGTATCTGCATCCCTCTACACCCTTCTTATGTATCTGTATCCCTCTTATGTATCTGCATCCTTCAGCTCCAGCATCGTCTTCGGTGCGCGGAGTTTGCGGATCGCTTTTGCCTCGATCTGACGCACCCGCTCTCTTGTCACACCCAGCTGCTTTCCGATTTCATCCAGCGTCTGTACCTCATTCCCATCCAGTCCGAATCTGCGCTTGATGACATATTGTTCTCTGTCGGACAGTGTTCCGACGATCTCATCCAGACGATTGTAGATGTCCGACTGCACCACGGCATCTTCCACAGACAGGCGCTCGTCTCCCGTCACCATATCGCCCAGCTCCGTCTCCCCATCGTCGCCGACCGGATTGTTCAGAGAAGGCATCGCAAAAAAATCCTGCTTCAGGGACAGATAATACGCCGCCTTATCTTCCGGAATCTTCATCTCCTTCGCGACCATCGCCCTGCGTTTGTCCGGATCATCGACTCCCTCCTGGGAAAGCCTGTTGTCAATCGCCGAAGCCTTCGACACCGCAGAAAAGACGTGCACCGGAATCCGGACAGAAAAACCGGATTCCATAATTCCCCGGACAATCGACTGGCGGATCCAGAACGTCGCATACGTGCTGAAAGACGCTCCTTTCTCGGGATCGTACTTCTCCGCCGCATGCAGAAGACCAGTCAGTCCCATGTTCTCAATATCCTCAAAATCAAGATCATTGCCGTAATACTTGTGGTATGACCAGGCATATTTATCCACCAGTTTTCTGTTTTTCTCGCAGAGCTCCTCCTGGGCCGTCACATCCCCCTTCTGGATTCTCACGCAGAGCTCCGTGTTCTCCCGGTTCATCTTCTCAAGACTCTCCGTCAGCTGCCTTTCTTCTGATCTGTTATCCGCGAAATCCCTTTCCTCACTCATATCCTTCTCTCCCTGATTCCGTCTGTTTGCTTCTAGCCGTCTGTTTTCTGCTAGCCGTCTGTTTTCTACTAGCCTTCGATCCTTCTTCCTTGATCCCTCTGTCTCCGTCGATCCCTCTGTTTTTTCTACTCTTCTGTTTTCCGTTGTCCTTCTTTTTCCATCTTTATAAACGCACTCTCATATAAACGATGCTCGTTCTTATTCATATTATACCCCAAGATATACCACAAACGGGACACAGAAAAATGCAGCAGAGCTAAATTTTCTCTGCTGCATTTCTTCTGCTTGTGTTCTGTCAGCCTCCAGCTCAATCACCCTGTGCACTGGCAAAATACACACTTGCTATTCCATTTATCATTCAATTGCAATTGTCTTATGTTCCGGAACAGCCTTCTTTTCTTCCTTCTTCGGAACGGTAATTCTCAGAACGCCGTTCTCAAACTTTGCTCCGATATCCTCTTCCTTGACGCCTTCGCCTACATAGAAGCTTCTCGCCATGCTGCCCGAATAACGCTCCTGTCTGATCAGCTTGCCCTCTTTATTCTTCTCTTCCTTACCGAGGCCTTTCTGCGCGGCAATATTCAGATAACCGTCGCTGAGTGTCAGGCTGATATCTTCCTTCTTGCATCCCGGAAGATCCACATCCAATTCGTAATGATCCTTCTGATCCTTAATATCTGTCTTCATGAGGTTTTTCGCATGACGCCCGAATACCGGATTTCTTTTTCCGAAGAACTCATCATCAAAATCATCCATCATATCTTCCATATCCTCTCCGAACAAACTTGGTAAATACATCATAAGTCATACCTCCTTTTACCATATAAGCATGTCCGGATGTTGTTTCAAGCACCCTGCATGTAACTTCTGAGCATTTCTGTCATGCTCTTTCAACCCTTCGATTCACTCCCGACCCTGTATCAATGGCCCTTGAGCTTATCTTATGTAACCCTTTCTTGTTACAATTATGTAATAGCACCATTTGTTAGCCATGTCAAGTGTCGAGTGCTAATTTTTTCTGTATAAGCTCTTCGAAAACGCAGAAGGACTCATCGCACGCGAAGCGCGCGTAAGAGGCCGGATGCGATTTCGAAGGCAACAGGTATGAGGATGAAGCGCGAACGCGCGAAATCCGAATACCTGTAGGATTGCGGGAGTGCGAAGCACGAAGCAATCCGTAGCTTATACAGTACCTTAAACAGCTCTTCGAAAACGCAGAAAGGTCCCGCAGTCTCACACTGCGGAACCTCTTTTTCATAAATTACATGTTTTTTCTGGTATATCAGATATTGAGAAGATCGCTGTATACAGACAGCGCTCCCTCTGTATCGTGCGCGAGAACCCGCTTTGCCAGAACCTTTCCGAGCTGAACGCCTTCCTGATCGAAGCTGTTCACATTCCACAGGAAGCCCTGGAACATAACTTTGTTCTCAAAGTGCGCCAGCAGTGCGCCGAGTGTCTTCGGGTTGAGCTGGTCGCCGATGATAATGCTGGACGGGCGTCCGCCCTCAAAATTCTTGTTCCGGTTCTCGTCCTTCTTGCCACAGGCAAAGGCCACAATCTGCGCCGCGACATTCGCGCAGAGCTTCTGCTGGCTTGTGCTGCCCTGAATCTCCACATCCGTTCCGATCTGGCTGTTGCGGAATCCCACAAACTGGAGCGGAATAATGGTTTTTCCCTGATGCAGAAGCTGATAGAACGAATGCTGTCCGTTTGTTCCGGGCTCTCCGAAGATAATCGGTCCTGTCACATAGGAAACCGGCTCTCCGAAACGGTTCACTGACTTTCCGTTTGACTCCATATCCAACTGCTGAAGATGCGCCGGGAATCTGGAGAGTGCCTGTGAATAAGGCAGAACCGCCGTTGCAGGAAGACCCAGTACATTGCGCTCGTATACCCCGATCAACGCATCCAGCATTGCCGCGTTCTTCCGCGGATCCTCCTCGGTCGCAAGCTTATCCTCGGCTGCCGCACCCTCCAGGAAGTCCGCGAAGACCTCCGGACCGAACGCCAGAGACAGAACGGCTCCGCCGACCGCGGAGGTGGAGGAATAACGTCCGCCGATATAGTCGTCCATATAGAATGCGTCCAGATAATCCTTGCTCTTTGCCAGAGGCGATGTCTCAGAGGTCACCGCGATCATATGCTTCGCCGGGTCGAGCCCCTGTTTCTTCAGCGCATCCATGACAAACGACTGGTTGGTCAAGGTCTCAAGCGTCGTACCCGATTTGGATACCAGGATGAAGATCGCATGCGCGACATCGGTCGAAGCAAGAACCGCAGCAGCATCATCCGGATCTACGTTGCTGATGAACTTCGCTTCCATCTTGAAATTCCCGGTCTTCTTCGCCCAGTTCTCCAGTGCGATGTACATGGCGCGGGGACCAAGATCACTTCCGCCGATACCGATCTGTACCGCCGTGGTGAACCTTTCACCCTTCTCATTTGTGATCTCTCCCGCATGAACTTTATTCGCAAAATCAGCGATTCTCTTCTGCTGCTCCACATAAAACGCTCTCTTATCCACACCGTCCGCCACAACGGTGTCCCCGAGCTGTCCTCTGGTCAGCTGATGGAGAACCAGCCTCTTCTCTCCCGTGTTGATTACCTCTCCATTATAGAGCGCTTTATACTTTTCGGTGAGCTGTGCCTCATCCGCAAGCTTCACAAGAGCGTCAATCACCTTGCCGTCCACAGCCTTCGCCGCATAATTATAGGACAGGCCCTCCGCCATCGGAATACTGCAGGTCTTCACACGCTGCGCGCCGCTTTCCCCGGACATAACCTCAGCGAGGTTCACCCTTTCTGTCTTCTGCAGCTCTCCGTAAGAAGCAAGCTCATCAAGATTCTTCCAGTTGATCATTTCTGACTCCTCCTTGAAAAAAAGCAAGATAACATCCGCTATGCGGGGTTTGCCCCGCTGTCACAACGCCTTCTATCATAGCATACCGCCCCGGACGACGCAATCCGGGTTAACGGCTCTTCATGATCTCCCGCTCCAGTACCCGGAACAGCTCCCCGGTATCGATCGGCTTTGCCACTCTCGCATTCATCCCGTTCGCATAGCACTCTTCATCCGCCTTGTCATAGACATCCGCGGAAAGTGCAATGATCGGAATTTTCTCGGCATAGCTGTCCTTCATTGCCCGGATCTGACGAGCACATTCAAAGCCGTCCATCACGGGCATCCGCAGATCCATCAGCACCGCGTCGTATCTCGGCCCATCCTGTAAAGACGCCTTGAACTTCTCCAGCGCATTCCTTCCGTTTTCCGCATGATCCGCGACAACCCCGTTCCACTCCAGGATGTGCATAATGACCTCTGCATTGATCTGATTGTCCTCCACGACAAGCACGCGTTTTCCTTTCAGATTTTCAATGTCATAGTCCTGCTTCTGTGCCCGGCGCATCAGCTTCTTCTGATCCTCGTTTGCAAGATCATACGCCAGCTCCACGGTGAATTCCGTTCCCTTCCCGACCTCGGACTTGCAGTCAATCGTTCCGCCGAGGAGGTTGATCAGCCTGCGGCTGATGAAAAGACCAAGTCCCGTTCCCTCCCTGTTTCTCGACTGCGCCGCGCTGTCCTGCTCAAACGGCAGATACATCTTCGGCAGAAATTCCCTGCTGATTCCGATTCCGGTATCCTTGATCCGGTAGGTGTGCTTCACCCGTCCCTCCGGAAGATAAACAACGTCCACTTTAAGTGTGACATCTCCGCCTTTGTCGGTGAACTTGACCGCGTTGCCCAGAAGATTTACCAGGATTCTCGCCACATGATCGACATCCATCATGATCACTTCATTCTTACAGTTGCTGATCTCGAAGTGATAGTGGATTCCGGCGCTTCTCGCCTTTTCCTCGATGATGGTGTTCACCTCTTCGAAAACATCGTTCTCATGCACCACGTCGTATTCGCTGACCACCTTCCCGGCATCGAGCTTGCTCGTTTCGAGGACCTCGTTGATCAGACTCAGCAGGTACCGGCTCGAGCTCTGCATTTTTTCCAGATTCTCCCGGACAGAATCTGACATCTGCTCCTTCGTCAGCGTCAGCTCCAGAAGGCCCAGAATCGTCGTCAGCGGCGTCCGCATGTCGTGGCTCATACAGGAGAGAAAATTCTCCTTTTCCTGACTCGTTCTTGCGGCAATCCGAAGCGCTTCGCTGATCTCTTCGAGCTGCTGTTCGTCGTTCACCTGCTTGGTGAGATCCACAAACGTGATAACCAGGCCTCTGAGATTCTTCTCCTGCTCCCGGACCTTGCCCGCAATCCGCTTATTCTTCTCGGTGTTCCCCTTCAGATCCTCCGTTTCGGATCCCGGATCGTCCTCCTGCTCCTTCGACACGCGATACGGCGCGATACGGATCAGATAGGTCTTCCCGGTCACAGACGTCGTCTCGCATTCCACCGTTTCCATGGTGTTCAACACCTTGCGGGACAGATCCATCAGGTTGATGGAGGAAAAATTGTACGCGATGTACTGCAAGGATCTTCCGACATCCTGCTCCGCGACATTAAATTCCGAAGCAATATACTCTGTAAACTTGCGGATATTCATGTCGCGGTCCACCATCATAATGCCGATCAGTGTCGTGGACAGGAAATTCGCCATATCATTATTGACCGCCGCGATCTCCGAGACCTTGGACTGATACTCCGAGTTCACGGTGTAGAGCTCCTCATTGACCGACTGCAGCTCCTCATTGGAGCTCTGAAGCTCCTCGTTTGAGGTCAAAAGCTCCTCGTTCGCCGCCTGAAGCTCCGCGTTTACGGACTCAAGCTCCATCACCGTCTGATGGAGACTATCCTGCGTCACCCGAAGATCCTTCTCCAGATCCGAGATCCGGTTCGCGGCTGCCGTGTCGATGTCATATTTTTCCACAGGCCCGGTGACCTTTCGCTCCGAACGGATAAAGGCGACCGCCGTGTATCCCGTCTTTGCCCCGGTCTTGTCGGTCACAGGAAGCGCAATCACCGTGATATTCTCCGGCTGCTTCTCCAGCTTTACCGGGATATGGTCATAGGCGACTCTCTTTCCCGTCACACGCGCCTTCTTCAGCGCCGTGGAAAAAGCGATCTTCAGGTCCTGCCGCAGAAGAAGAAAAATATCGAGCGTCGCAGTTCCCGCCGGAATGGTCAGGAACTTGCTGCAATCCCCGTAGGAATGCTTCAGCTCATTATTCGCGTCGACAACCACGCAGGCGGGCATCAGTGCTTCCAGGATCCTCGTGTCCAGCTCACGTCCCGAGTACTCGGTACCGCCCCTTCCGTGAATCCGGCTGTTGTCGGGAAGCTCCAGATTATCCTCCACACCCTGCATCGAATACGGAATTCTCGCGTGAGAGGGCTTCCGGCCTGTGGCATTGTGCACAAAAATCTTCTCATTGGAGCAAACAGTCCGGAACACGTCTGAGTACTCTCCGACTGATTCCGACTTGCCGAGGAAGAGGTATCCGCCGTCATTCAGCGCGATGTGAAAGATGGAGAAAAGGTTCTTCTGGAGAACCGACTGAAAATAGATCAGAAGGTTCCGGCAGCTGATCAGGTTCAGTCTCCCGAAAGGAGGATCCTGAAACACGTTGTGCTGTGCGAAGACAATCATCGTCCGAATGTCATGATTCACCACGTACTTCGAGCCCTTCCTTGTAAAAAAACGGCTCAGCCGACTGACACTGACGTCCTCGATGATGTTCTCTCCGTACACACCCCTGCCCGCAAAGGTGATCGAATCGGCATCCAGATCCGTGGCAAAAATCTTCACATCCCTGCGAAGGTTCAGCTCCTCCATGACCTCGGCAAAAAGAATCGCGATCGAGTACGCCTCCTCGCCGGTGGAACAGCCCGCTACCCACACACGAATCTGATCCGCCTTCTTTCCGTTCTGCACGATATCCTTGATCACCCGCTGCTTCAGCACCTCGAAGAACTCCGGATCTCGGAAGAACGACGTCACACCGATCAGGACCTCCTTGGCAAGCGTTTTTGCTTCCTCCTGATTCTCCTTCAGATATTGAACATAGCTCTGAAGATTCCGACAGTGCGTGACGACCATCCGCCTCTCGATCCGCCGAAGAATCGTCGTCTGCTTATAATAAGTATAGTTCGTATTTGTGACGCTCTTCAGGATCGAGAACACCTGCGACATCAGATCCCCGTCCGTCAGCTGCATCTTCCCGTTGGACTGATTAATTGAGGAGGAAATATGCGCCATCTCCTTCGCGATGGCATCCGGTCCCAGAATCAGGTCCACAAACCCTGTCGCAATAGCATTTCTCGGCATGCCGTCGAATTTTGCCGTCTCTGGGTTCTGCACGATGATCAGGCCATTCTGCTCTTTGATTGAACGAATGCCGTTCGTGCCGTCCGAGCCTGTACCCGACAGGATCACCGCGACCGCACGGTTTTCGTACGCAATTGCCAGCGACCGGAAGAAAATGTCGATCGGATGATTGATCAGCGCATGGTTGTACTCCTTCAGATGCAGAACATCAGAGGTGATCTCGATATTATATTTCGGAGGAAGAAGATAGATGTTATTCCTCTTAACCTGCATGCCGTCCCTCGCCTCCTGTACAGGGAGCGCGGAATACTTGCTCAAGATCTCCACAAGCAGGCTCTTGTGATCCGGAGACAGATGCTGAATGATGACAAAAGCCATGCCGGTATCCTTCGGAAGGAATGTCAGAAACTGCTGAAGTGCCTCCAGGCCACCCGCCGAGGCGCCGATGCCCACCACACAGCTCGGCTGGACCTCCATTGGAATTTTCATATCATTAATATCCATGCGCACCTCCCTCAGACTGCGCGAAACAAGAACTTCTCTCGTTAACGCTCTGCCTCAGACACGGCAGAGTGCCTTGTTTTTATATTACATCATTTTCCGGATGTTGTCTCGACATTTCATTCCAACCTTTTAAAAACAGAGAGAAAAACAGCCGGGGCGCACCCCGGCTGTCTTTCTCTCTGTTATGACCCAAATTGTATAGAATACCTTATGATTTTCCTGTCTTGTGGTTGGATACAACGTCGAAGATAACGGCTGCCAGAAGTACAGCACCCTTGACGATGTACTGGTACTGATCCGGAAGTCCCAGGATCGACATGCCCATGTTGATGACACCGAGAAGGATGGCGCCGACCATGACGCCCGGAACGGTTCCGGATCCGCCGTATGCGGAAGCGCCGCCGATAAAGCAGGACGCGATGGCATCCATCTCATAGGAGTTACCCATGTTGCCGTCTACCGAACCGATTCTCGCTCCGACCAGAAGTCCGGAGAGACCTGCGAGTACGGACATCAGGAAGTATGCCCAGAAGTATACCTTGCGCGGATCAATACCGGAAAGCTTGGTGGCCTTCTCGTTACCGCCGACTGCGTAGAAGTAACGGCCGAATACCGTCTGGCTTGTAATGAATGCGAAGATCACGACAACCGCCAGAATCCACAGAACCATTACCGGAATTCCCTTGTAGCCCATCAGACGGCTGCTGTACGCAATAATCAATACATCAAATACTACGACACGAATGATCGTGGCCCGCAGGGTTGCTACCTGGTAACCCTCTTTTGCCTTTTTCGCGCGGTTTGTGATCATGAAGATCGTAAGCGCGATGGAAATAATAATTCCGACAATTAATGCGGAAATGCACTTCTTGTTGCTGTCAACGCCGGGAATCTGAATGTAGGATGTGAACAGGTTCAGAAATCCAGGATTCATGATCGCGATGGTCTTCGAATCCAGAATGACACGCGCGATTCCACGGAACAGGAACATGCCTGCCAGCGTGCAGATGAAGGGCGGGATATGAATATATCCGATAAGCCAGCCCTGCCACAGACCGATGACTGCGGCAATCACCATGGAAATCAGAATCGCAAGTCCGGGAGCCGCGCCGAGATCCAGCATCTTGGCGGCTGCCGCCGCGGAGAGGCACAGTGTGGAACCTACGGAAAGGTCTACGTTACCGCCGGTCAGGATACACAAAAGCATACCGCAGGCCATGATCAGGACATATGCGTTCTGCAGAAGCAGGTTGGAAATATTCTGTGAGTAGATCAGCCGTCCGCCTGTCAGAGCCGTGAAGAAGATAAATACGATGACCAGAGCGAAGACCATGGTGTATTTTTTCAAGAATGCACTAACTTTCATTTGATAGCCTCCATAACGATAGAATTGCGATATGATTTTATTTCTTGTCCTTGAGGATCGCGCTCATAATCTTCTCCTGCGTAACCTCCTCAGCAGAAAACTCTCCCGCCATTTTTCCTTCATTCATGACATAGATCCGGTCGCACATACCCAGAAGCTCCGGAAGCTCAGAGGAAATCATAATGACAGCCTTTCCCTGCGAGACCATATCGTTGATGATCTGATAAATCTCATACTTCGCGCCGACATCGATGCCTCGCGTCGGCTCATCCAGAATCAGGACATCCGGCTCCGCGAACATCCACTTCGCGAGCAGCACCTTCTGCTGATTGCCTCCCGACAGATTTCCGACGTTCTGCTGAATGCTGGGCGTCTTTGTGTGCATGGCCTTTACATAAATTTCCGCCTGCTTATTCTCCTCGGGCACATTTACGATTCCACGCTTGGAAGCGATCTTATCCATGCGGGCAAGTGTCGTATTCCTCGCAATCGTCTCCGAAAGAATCAGTCCGTTTGTCTTCCGGTCCTCGGTCGCGTAGGCGAGCCCGTGCGCAATCGCGTCGGCCTCATTTTTCAGATGAACCTCCTTGCCGTTAATAAATTCCTGTCCGGAAATGTGCGATCCGTAGCTCTTTCCGAACAGCGACATGGCCAGCTCGGTGCGGCCAGCGCCCTGAAGTCCCGAGAAGCCCACGACCTCGCCCCTGTGGACCTCGAAGCTGATGTGATCGTCCATGCACTTCTCTGTATACACCGGATGGTATACCGTCCAGTCCTTGCAGGCAAAAATCACATCTTTGCTGATCTTATGTTCTCTTGCGGGATAACGGTCTGTCAGTTCCCTTCCGACCATTCCCTTGATGATCCGGTCCTCATCAATATTGTGATCCGGATTCGGAATCGTCTCAATGGTCTGTCCGTCACGGAGAACCGTGATGTTATCCGCGCAATAGGCGACCTCATTGAGCTTGTGTGTGATAATGATGGACGAAATCCCCTGCTTCTTAAAGCCGAGGATCATGTCCAGAAGCATCTTGGAATCTTCCTCATTCAGCGAGGATGTCGGCTCATCAAGAACCAGCAGCTTACAGTCCTTGGAAAGCGCCTTGGCGATCTCCACCAGCTGCTGCTTACCGGTACCGATATCCTTGATCAACGTATGGGAGGATTCTTTTAATCCAACCCGCTTCATGGCATCCTGCGCTTCCTGGAACGTTTTGTCCCAGTCAATGACTCCGGATTTCTTCCGGCGCTCATTTCCCATGAACATATTCTCGGCGATCGTAAGCTCCGGAATCAGAGCCAGCTCCTGATGCACGACCGCAATTCCGAGCTTTTCGGATTCCTTAATATTGTGGAACCTGCAGACACTCCCGTTATAAACGACATCCCCTGTATACTGTCCAAACGGAATGGTCCCTGCAAGTACATTCATCAGCGTAGATTTTCCGGCGCCGTTTTCGCCTACAAGCGCGTGGATCTCTCCGCGTTCCACTTTGAAATTGACATGATTCAGAGCTTTGACACCAGGATACTCTTTGACGATGTCTTTCATTTCAAGAATTATGTCTGCCAAGTGAATACCTCCTGTGCAATCTGTTACTTTCCGAAAAAAGAGGCCGCCGCAATAATTCTATGCGACAGCCCCTGATTTATTTTGTGCTATCGTCCCTTTCGGTAAATCCTTTCGATTACCCTACCGGGTGCAGATATCCTTTGTCGTCCTTTGTGTAGTATCCGGGATCTACAAGCTCTTTGTCCATGTTGTCCTTGGTTACAACGGTCGGAACGAGCAGGTAAGACGGGATGACACCGGTTCCATTATCATAAGAAGAAGTATCATAGGAGCAGTCGAAATCCCATCCGGACTTGGAGATCAGGGAATCATCCGGCTTCTCTCCGTTCAGCATTGCCACTGCCAGGTCAAGAGTTACAACCGCCTCGTTGGCAACTGCCTTGTAAACGGTCATGGTCTGCTTGCCGTCTACGATATTCGCAAGGTTTGCCTCGTCGCCGTCCTGTCCGGTGATGATAACCGTGTTGTCGCCTGCGTAGTCCGACTCAATGGCCTGTGTAACACCGAGTGCCGTAGAATCGTTGGAGCATACGGCTGCATCCAGCTGTGTACCGTCACTGTAATAAGATCCGAGGATATTCTGGAATCTCTTCATAGCTGTAGAGGTATCCCACTGTGCGGTAGCAACCTGATCGAAATCGGTCTGTCCTGACGGAACCTTCAGGGTACCCTTGTCGATGTATGGCTTCAGCACATCCATTGCGCCGTTGAAGAAGAATGTCGCATTATTATCTGCGGGATCTCCGGCTGTGAACTCGATGTTGTAGGTCTTGTCGCCCGCATTGTCGAGATCCAGCTGCTTTGCAACGAATTCACCCTGCAGCTTACCTACGGTGTAATTATCGAAGGATACATAGTAGCTGATGGCGTCTGTATTCATGATCAGACGGTCATATGCGATAACCGGAATGCCGGCGTCCTTTGCCTCGTTCAGAACCTGGCTCAGTGCCTCGCCGTCGATTGCGGCTACAACCAGAAGGTCCACCTTGTCCGCGATCAGTCCCTCGATATCGTTGTTCTGCTGTGCGGACTTGTTATCGGAATAAGTAAGCTCTACCTTGTAGCCTGCCTTTTCGAACTGATCCTGCAGATAAGAACCATCGCGGTTCCATCTCTCCAGAGACTTCGTCGGCATCGAGATACCGATCGTCTGTCCGCCGCCGGCTGCCGGTTTTGCGGAAGAAGACTGTGTATCCGCGGACTCCGTTGCAGCTTCGCTCGATGCAGAGGATGTGCTCTCCTCTTCAGCTGCCGATGACGCGGATGAGGAAGCTCCCGAGGATGATGACGATCCGCTCTTTGCTGCGGTCGATCCACATCCTGCGAACAGAGATGCTGCCATTGCCGTACAAAGCAGTGTACTTACGATTCTCTTTTTCATTTTCAAAAACCCTCCTATAAAATTTGTTACAAGCGTAAATAAAAAAGAAAACTGCATGAAACATAACGCATTGGAAAACCTGTTTGATGACCAGATGTTTTCCCTTCATGTACGTATGATATCATTCATTATGCACAGCGAAAATATGTCATTCTTGTTCGAAATCATGCGAAATACCCAAAATAAAATCCTATCTCCGGAATATAGAGATAGGATAATGTTGTCAAAAAACACCCGCAAAGCAAAAATATCCTGCTTTGCGGGTGTTTTTTTATATTCTGCTCGTCCCTTCACCATGCAAACGGTATCGCCTGTTTTTCCCTGTTGTCCGCTTCCGCGACCTGCAGGTATCGCCACATACATACCGTATGTCGCATCCACCTCAATTAAAAGCCTTCAAAACCGCGTCACGAAGCCGGTCGACTCTCTGCTCCGCCTCCTGACCACTTTCCGCGCACGTGTAAAAGTAAAACTTCAGCTTCGGTTCCGTCCCGGACGGCCTCATTGCAAACCAGTCTCCGTTTTCCATGCGGTACTTCAGAACATTCGCCGCAGGGATATCCTCCCACCCGTGAATATAGTCCGTAACCCCCGCGACCTGGAAGTCTCCGAATCGGTCCGGCTTCTCCTCTCTTGCCCTCTGCATGATCCGCGCGATTTCCTCTGCTCCCGTCTGTCCCTTCCGGATCAGAGATACCTGCCGCTCCGCGAAATACCCGTACCGGCAATATAATCCATCCAGGGCATCCGCCAGCGTCATGCCTTTCTTCCGATAATATGCTGCCATCTCCATCATCAGAAGGCCGGCCGCAATACCGTCCTTATCCCGCACCTGCTCACCCGGTGCACAGCCGATGCTCTCCTCGTAGGCGAAGAAATACCGATATCCCAGCTTCGTAAGCCGTGGAATGACGCCGCAGATATTCTTGAATCCCGTCAGCGCCTCAAAAACCCGGATTCCATAGGATTCACAGATGGTTTTCCCCATATCTCCGGTCACAATAGACTTTATCATTGCTGCGTTTTCCGGCAGGGTTCCCGCCTCCTTCTGACTTTCTGCCATATAGGCGATCAGCATTGCCCCCGCCTGATTTCCGTTCAGGGGATAGAAGCCTCCTTTCCCGTCCGGAAGCTCCACCGCCATGCGGTCACTGTCCGGATCCGTCGCGATCAGCAGATCCGCATGCAGCTTCTTCCCGAGCTTTTCCGCAAGCGCAAATCCCTTCGGATCCTCCGGATTCGGATACCCGACCGTTGTAAAATCCGGGTCCGGATCCTTCTGTTCCGGGACGATGACAAAATTTTCATAGCCGAGCTCCCGCGCCGCCGTCTCCATCGGAATGCTCCCTGCCCCGTTCAGAGGCGTGTAGACAACCGTTACCGACCGGTCCAGTTCCCTGTCCGGCCGCTGCTTCAGCCCCTCGGCATAGTCCAGATACCTCCGGTCCATCTCCTCCCCGATCATCCGGATTATTTGCTCGCGGATGCCCTGCTCCAGAGGCATGCGGGAAAATGAATCGAAGAGATCGAGCGCCTGAATCTCACGCAGGATTCCGTCGGAAATCTCACCCGAAATCTGCGCCCCGTCCTCCTGATAGACCTTATAGCCGTTATATTCCTTCGGATTGTGACTCGCCGTCATATTGATCCCGGAAAGCGTGTGAAGCTCCCGCACCGCAAACGAAAGCTCCGGCGTCGGTCTCATCGACGGGAAAAGCCACACGCGGATTCCATTCCCCGCCAGGATCTCCGCCGCCAGCTCCGAGTATTCCCTGGAGTGATGCCGGCAGTCATATGCCACCGCGACGCCCCTCGTCAGGTCCTCTCCGCTCTTCTTCAGATAGTTCGCGATTCCCTGCGTCGCTCTTCCGACCGTCAGCGGATTCATCCGGTTGGTCCCCGCGCCGCAGATTCCCCGAAGGCCCGCCGTTCCGAACATGATCTCCTGATAAAACCGGTCGTTAATTTCCTTCACGTTTCCCCGGATCGAGAGCAGCTCCTGTCTCATCGGGTCACCCTCCGGAAGCCTGTCCAGCCACTCCTGATATTTTTCCTCTGCATTCATAAACCACACCCTGCCTTTCTCAACTCGCCTGCCGTTCGAATACCCGGTGTCGGGCCACGATTCCGCAGAATTCTTCATTTTGTTACTGTTCACGCGCCACCTAAAACGGCTAAGATTTTACAGTACCTTTGCCTGAGCATTACTGGCTGTTAAAAGTTTTATCCGTGAATTCTTCAAGAAGTGG